>Ga0134121_10000256_pt1 | contig 63366 bp, 56 predicted proteins | sample KB301_FD_96463 | JGI IMG/M metagenome (GOLD analysis project Ga0134121, IMG submission 96463) | Terrestrial soil microbial communities without Nitrogen fertilizer from Kellogg Biological Station, Michigan, USA - KB3-0-1 | ecosystem: Environmental > Terrestrial > Soil > Unclassified ...
CGGTCCTTCGAGACGGCGTTCTGGGCGGCGATCAGGAGCGGCGCGACCGTGAGGCCGAGGCCGGTGCCGAGCAGGACCATCGCGAAGATCACCACCAGGAGGCCGCCGTCCGCGTTCACGCGCCAGAGCATCGCGTACGCCGACCCCGCCAGCACCATCCCGCCGATCGCGAGCGTCCGGTAACTGAACTTCTTGAGCAGCGGCTTCGTCAGCGCCGAGCAGACCATCCACGGGAGCATCATGCAGGTGAGCATCATCCCGCCCAGCTGCAGCGAATGGCGCAGGACGCCCGTCACGAGCAGCGGGACGTGCATGATCGCGGCGAAGAGGCAGACCATGGCGCAGACGCCCGTCGCCGCGCCGGTCGTGAACAGGCGGTTCCGGTAGAGGTCGAACGCGAGGAACGGCTCGGCGGTGGAGCGCTCGACGACGATGAGCGCGATCCCGAGCGCGACGGCGAGGCCGAAGCTCTCGAGGCTGTGCAGGGTCGTCCAGCCCTCGCGGCCGGCGAACTGGAACCCGGCGAGCAGCGCGCCCGAGGCGAGCGCGAGCAGCAGCGCGCCCGGCAGGTCGACCTTCCCCTTCCCCTGGGCCGGGCGGTCCTCCCACGCGGTCTGGACCAGCATCGCGGTGACGAGGCCGACGGGAATGTTGAGGTAGAAGATCGACTGCCACCCGAACATCCTCGTCATCCAGCTTCCGAGGAGCGGGCCGATCAGCGCCGCGATGCCCCACACCGCGGAGATCGCGCCCTGCATCTTCGCGCGCGCCTCGAGGTCGTAGAGGTCGGCGATCATCGTGAAGGACAGCGACATCAGTCCGCCGGCGCCGAGGCCCTGGACGGCGCGGAAGGCGACCAGCTGGGACATCGTATGGGACATGCCGCACATCACCGAGCCGGCCACGAGGATGCAGACTGCGGCGAGATGGAACCGGCGGCGGCCGTACAGGTCGGAGAACCGACCCCAGATCGGCATCGAGACGGTCTGGCAGAGCATGAAGAGGGCGTTCGGCAGGAAGTAGAGCGTGAGCCCCTTCAGCTCGGCGAGGATTTCCGGCAGCGCGGTGGCGACGACGGTGCCGTCCAATGCCGAGAGGAGGAGTCCGACCAGGATGCCGATGGTCGCGGTCTTGCGTTTGGGGTTCTCGCTCACGGGGGACATGCTAAATAAACGCCCGCGAAAAGAAAACGCTTGACTCAGTTTATGTCTAATGATATATATCACCATATCAATGGCGACGATCCTCTTCTCGATCCGGCCCGACGACGGACGGCCCGTCTACCGCCAGATCGTCGACCAGGTCAAGGCCGCTCTCGCGTCGGGCAAGCTGCGCCCCGGCGACAAGCTCCCGACCCACCGGGACCTCGCGCGCGACCTCGTCGTCGCGCCCCTCACGGTGAAGAAAGCGTACGACACGCTCCAGCTCGAGGGGCTGATCCTCATGGCCCAGGGCAAGGGGACGTTCGTCACGAAGCGCGGGCCGGCCACCGCGGCCCGGGCCCACGACGACCTGGAGGCCCGCGCGGAGATGCTGGTCCACCAGGCGCGGCTGCTCAACCTGTCGCCGGAAGACCTGCAGAAACTCATCGGACGCCAGTGGACCAAGTGAAGGAGTCGGATATGGAAGCCCCCGTGGTGGAACTGACGCGGATCGGCCGGAGGTTCGGCAACGTCGTCGCGGTGAACGACCTGTCGCTGACGCTCCGTCCCGGCGAATGCTTCGGGCTGCTCGGGCGCAACGGCGCCGGCAAGTCGACGACCCTCCGCATGATGGCGGGACTCCTCCACACGGACACGGGCACCGTCCGCATCTTCGGCCAGGATCCGCTGCGAAATCCCGAAGTCGCCAAGATGCGGCTGGGCTACCTGGCGGAGGACCAGAGCTTCCCCAGCGTTCTCGCGCCGTCCGACCTTTTCAGGTTCTTCGCGGCGGCCCATCCCTACTGGGACTGGGACTTCGCCCAGTCGCTCGTCGACCGCTTCCAGATCCCCGTCGACCGGAAGCTGAAGGAGATGTCCAAGGGCCAGCAGCGTCAGGCGGCGCTGGTCTGCGCGGTCGCCCATCGGCCCAAGCTGCTGGTCCTCGACGAACCCGGCGGCGGCCTGGACCCCGTCGTGCGCCGCTCGTTCCTGGAAGAAGTCATCGGCCTGCTCTCGAACGAGGAGACGACGGTCGTCTTCTCCTCGCACCATCTCCAGGAGGTCGAACGGCTCGCGCACCGGATCGGCATCATGGACCGCGGCCGCATGGTGCTCGACGAGGAGCTCGACCAGGTGCGCGAAGGCTCCTGCCGCGTCCTGGCGGAGATCGACGGGGGCGACGCGGACTCGATCCGCCACAAGCTCTCGGGCTGCGTCTCGGCGCGCCGGCGCGACGACGCATGGATGCTCACGATGCGCTGCACGGTGGACGAGGCGAAGCAGCGGGTCGCCTCCGCCCTGGGCGGCCGTTGCCGGGACGTTCAACCGGTCTCGCTCGAAGACCTCTTCATTTCGATGGTGGAGTAGCCATGGGTGCGTTGATCGCGATCCAGTTCCGGCTGATGTGGAAAGGAACGCCCGCGTTCCTCCGCGTCGGCTGGGGCTTCCTCCTCGTGGCGGCATTCGTTGCCGTCCGCGAACGACGAGTCGACAACGAAGCCCTGGCGGTCTCGATCCTCTGGCCCCTGGGGATGCTGCTCATCGGCCTCGCCTCGGCCGTGACGGCGGGCGAATCGCTCACGTGGTTCACCCCGATCCCGAGGGCGGAACGGACCTGGGCGCGCCTGACGGTGCTGACCTTGACGGGCATCGTCACGACCGCGGCGATTCTCGCGGTCCCCGCGATCGCCCACATCCGGATCGCCCTGCCCTGGCCGCAGCTGGCCGCGCACCTCTGGCTCTGTTGGATCGGAGGCGGCCTCCTCCTCCTCTTCCTGGGCGACCTCATCCAGTCGGACGTTCCGGCGGTCCAGATCTTTTCGATCTTGCTCGGCGCCGTGCCGGGGGTCGGCCTTTCCTCCTACCACCTGACGGAGAAATGCCCGTGGGAGGTCCTTCTCGCGGAGGCGGGCGGCGTCGCCGTGCTCGTGGTCCTCACTCGGATCGTCAACGTCGGCGAAGAGGTCCGGGAACATCACTATCTCCCCAAAGCCTGGCGTCAGCCCGGACGTCCCTTCTCCGAACAGGCGGCGGCGGTTGCGGCGGAATCCACGACCCGAAAACTCGACCGGCGTCCGTCCCTGGCGTCCCTCCTGGGGGCCGGCCTGACCGCCTCGCGGCCCACCGTGACCTTGGTGACCCTCTGGGCCCTGGGATCTCTCCTCCCGGTCGCGGTGATGCATGCCATGCTCGGCCTGATGGTTCTCCCGTTCACCTTCCAGGCGGCGTTGAACTACTGGCGCCCGTTCCAGACCGTCCCCCTGTCCCGTCCGAAAGCCTTCGTGCTGCTGACCGCGCCGATCCTCGCGGTCTGGATCCTTCTGGTCGCCCTTCACTGCCTCTCCTCGTCGCTCTTCCTGAACACCCGGCTCACCGTGGACGCTTCCGATGGTCCCCGCTGGCAACTGCCCGCGGCCAAGCGCAACCCGGACGTCGAGCTGTCGAGCGAACTCCGCCGGCGGCACGTGAGCGGCGACCCCGGGCGCCTCGCCGAGCTGATGAGCGAGGCGTATCGCGCCTGCTACGGCCTCGATATCTCCGCCGCGCAGATCCGGGCGGTCCCCATCCCATCGGACGTCACCGACACGTCCGGCCGGCTGCGAATCGTCGAGCAGCACTTCGAGAGCGCGGTGTCCCGGCGCGTCCTCGAATGGCGCGTGCTGATGGGCGTGGCGATGCTGGCGATGGGTCTGCTGTCGGTTCTCGGCCATCTCCCGGGACGATGGCCGCATTCGATCCGATGGGGCCTCCTGGGCGTCATGCTGACGGTCCCCATGGGGATCTTCGTGCTCTTGAGCGCGGAAACCAACGTGATCTGCAACTATCTTCCGGCGATCCTTCGCCCGGCCTACCGGGCCATCTACGACCAGCCCTGGACGCTGACGGTCGGATTCGCCGTCGCGGCGGCGGCCCTCTATCTGCGCCATCTCCGCGTGTTCCGCAGCTCGGAAATCGTCGAGTCGCCGGTCCGGTTCTGACCGCCGTTTTGCCTTGAATTGGTCCTCTCGCGGGCTATCATGTCCCTCTCACAATTCTCAGGAGAGGACATGCCCGACAGCGCCGCCTTGAAGGAAATGGCCCAGAAGCTCCGCCGCCACTCGCTCACCTCCACGTCCGAGGCGGGCAGCGGCCATCCGACGACCTGCATGTCGTGCGCCGAAATCATGTCGGTGCTCTACTTCCACGAGATGCGGTTCGATCCGAAGAACCCCAAGGCGCGCAACGTCGACGAGTTCGTCCTCTCCAAGGGCCACGGCGCCCCGATCCTCTGGGCCGCGCTCAAGGAAGCCGGCGCCATCAGCGAGGACCTGAACACGCTGCGGCGCATCGACTCGCCCCTCGAGGGCCATCCCACGCCGAACTCGCCGTGGGTCCGCATCGCCACGGGCTCCCTGGGCCAGGGCCTCTCGGCTGCGGTCGGGATCGCCATCGCGAAGCGCGTCGACAAGCTGGCCTCGCGCGTCTACTGCGTGCTCGGCGACAGCGAGAGCGCCGAAGGCTCCGTCTGGGAAGCCGCGGAGCTCGCGTCGTTCTACAAGCTCGACAACCTGGTCGCCATCCTCGACGCCAACCGCCTGGGCCAGTCCGGCCCGACGATGCTCCAGCACAATCTCGACGGCTACCTCGCCAAGTGGATCGCGTTCGGCTGGAACGCGGTGTCGATCGACGGCCACAACGTCGACGAGATCAAGGCCGCGCTCGACAAGGCGCGCGCCACGAAGGGCAAGCCGACCGCGATCGTCGCCCGGACGTTCAAGGGCCGCGGCGTGACGTTCCTCGAGGACAAGGACAACTGGCACGGCAAGCCGCTCAAGAAGGGCGACGAGCTCAACAAGGCCCTCGCCGAGATCGGCGACCCGAAGGTCTCGATCCCCGTGCCGACCCGCACCGTCGACGGCACCGCGCCTTCCAGGAACGGCTCGTTCTCGGTCGACGCCCCCGAGCTCACGCCCACCTACGCGGCGGGCGCCGAGGTGGCGACCCGCGAGGCGTTCGGCGCCGCGCTGGTGAAGCTCGGCAAGGTCAACCCCAACGTCATGGGCCTCGACGCCGAGGTCAAGAACTCCACCTTCACCGACAAGTTCAAGGCGGCGTACCCGGACCGGTTCGTCGACTGCTACATCGCCGAGCAGAACATGGCCGGCGTCGCGCTCGGCCTGGCGTCCGAGGGCAAGATCCCGTTCGCGTCGACGTTCGCCTGCTTCCTGACCCGCGCGTTCGACCAGATCCGCATGGCCGGCATCTCGAAGCCCGCCCATCTCGTGTTCGTCGGCACGCACGTCGGCGTCTCGATCGGCGAGGACGGCGCGTCGCAGATGGGACTCGAGGACATCTCGATGTTCCGGTCGGTCATCGGCTCGACCGTCCTTTACCCGAGCGACGCCGTGTCGGCCGAGCGGGTGACGGCGCTGGCGGCAGCGACGCCCGGCATCGTCTACCTCCGCATGTCCCGTCCCAAGACGAAGACCCTCTACACGGCCCAGGACAAGTTCGTCGTCGGCGGCTCGAAGACCCTCCGGACGTCGCAGAAGGACGTCGCCACCGTCGTCGCGGCGGGCGTCACCGTCTCCGAAGCGCTCAAGGCCTACGACCTCCTCCAGAAGGAGGGCATCTCGATCCGGGTGATCGACGCCTACAGCGTCAAGCCGATCGACGAGGCGACGTTGCGGAAGTCGGCGGGCGAAACCCGGAAGCTGATCACCGTCGAGGACCACCAGCAGGCGGGCGGCCTCGGCGAGGCGGTCGCCGCGCTGGGACTCGCGCCGAAGATGCTCTGCGTCCGCGAGGTGCCCCGCTCGGGCAAGCCCGAGGAGCTGATCGAGTGGGCCGGCATCTCCGCGAAGGCGATCGTCGCGGCGGTCAAGGCCTAGCCGATCCAGCCAAGCCATAAATCAAACCGTTTGATTTATGGCAGCTTTGCGGCGCTTCCAGAGCAGCGTCCAGCCGGAGACCAGGACCGCTTCCGGCGCCGCGTCGAGCAGGTAGATCCTGGAGATCACCCCCCGCAGCGCGTAGACGACGTCGATCGTTCCCAGCGCGAGCGCGCTGCCCGCGGCCAGGATGAACATCTCCGGAGAAAGCGCCGGCCGCTTTCGCGCCGCAAGAACCGCCGCCCCGATCACCGCGATCAGCAGCCCCACCGTCCTCACGAGCCAGAGATCCGTCTTGGCGCCGGTCACCGCCTGAAAGCTGTCGATGTGAAGGATCGGCCAGATCCCGGCCGCCAGGTAATAGAGCCCCTGGGCCGTGGCGAGAAACCGCATCGTTCGGAAGATCCTGGGAACGGAACGATGTTATCGACGTCGAATACCCCGACAAGGAGGGCGCCGCATGATTTCTCTGATGGCCGCCGTCGTCCTGCTCCAGCAGGAGACCGCCGAGGAAACCTTCAAACGGTTCGAGCAGACCCTGGTCCAGGCCAAGAGCCTTCGCCTCAGGTATCGGCTGGATCTCGCCGTCGGGAACCAGTCGGTCACCGGGACCGGCATCGTGCTGCTCAAGGACGGCAACAAGGCGAGGATCACGCTGACCGGAGCCAAGGGCAATCCCTGGGCCGTCTCGGACGGGACGAAGGTGACGGTCGACGCTCGCCAGGCGATCATGGACGGCGCCACCTTTGATACTCCCAAAGAGCTGAACATCCGCGTGGCGACGAAGATGGTGCGCTGGGGGATGCTCGACCTTCCGGACTTCCCGAGACGGATCAAGGTCTATGACGTCGATCCGAAGGAGAAGTTGAAGGTGTCGGACTTCAAGTTCGGCGACAAGGACGGCGACCTGCAGACGCTGACCTATGTGGTCCAGGAGGGCAACGGTCAGGCCGATCTCAAGCTGTGGGTCGACCCGAAAAGTCTCGCGCTGAAAAAGCGCACCTTGTCCGTCGCGAAGATGAACGCCACCGCGACGGAAACCTACGAGGAGTTCACGCTGAACGGGGAGATTCCGGACGAGATGTTCAAACCTTAGACGGCGGTCGCCGGGAAGAGCGCCTTCAGCCGCGCGACCGCTTCGTCGTTGCGCTTCACGCCCAGGATCCGGATCGCCTGGGTCGCCGCTTCGTCCCCGTCGCAGCCGCAGGCGTCCTTGACGGCGCGGTCGAGCGCGGCCAGGCATTCCTCGTCGGACACGTACTCCAGCCGGCGGCTGGAGTCGGGGAGCGACGTCCGGTCCCGCGGAACGACGGGGCGGTCCTTCCGCGGCCAGAGGAACGGCGCCTTCAGTCGCACGAGTCCGCGCCCGGCGGCGACCGAGATCGCTTCCTCGATCGCCGCGTCCCGCTTGCTGCCCGACCGCGCCTGGATCGCCTCGAGCACCCGGCGCTTGATCTCGTCCACGTGGACCGGCCCCTCGTCCTCCACGATCACCGAAATGAATTGGGCGACGGTTTCCGTCGGGACGTCCGCAAGATGGGTGTCGCCGAGGCTCGCCGCCACCTTCGCCGCCGCGTAGGGCGTCACCGCCGCGGTCTCCGGAGTCTGCGACGCGCGGTCGATCGCCCCCGGCTTCACGGACGGCGCGGGCGTCGCCGGCTTCGCAATCTTCGACGCCTCGATCGCCGCGATGCACCGCTGGAGGCTCTCCTCGCGGTTGCGGAACCAGTCGGCGCTCCAGATCCGGTGGATCCGCCAGCCGAGGCCGCGCAGGACGGTCTCGCGCAACCGGTCGCGGTCGCGCGCCCACCGGGCGTCGTGATAATGGGCGCCGTCGCACTCGATGCCGAGCAGATAGCGGCCGGGCGTCGTGGGATCGACGATCGCGAGGTCGATCCGGTAGCCGCCGCTTCCGACCTCGGGTTCGACCTGGTACCCGGCGCGCTGGAGAGCGGCCATCACCTGGTTCTCGAACTCCTCGTCCACCGCCGGCTTCGGCTCCTTCGAGGTCGGCTCCAGCCGCCCGACCTTCGCGAAGGCGAGGAACGACTTGAACGCCCGGATCCCCGCGCCGCCGGCGCGCTTCAGGTCGAGGTCGTCCGCCGTGAGGTTGGTGAAGACGACGCACCGTCGCCGCGCGCGGGTGATGAGCACGTTGAGCCGCCGCTCGCCGCCCGACTGGTTGAGCGGCCCGAGGTTCATCGAGACCGCCCCCTTCGCGTCGCGGCCGTAGCCGACGCTGATCAGCATCACGTCGCGCTCGTCGCCCTGGACGTTCTCGAGGTTCTTCACGAAGAATGGCTCTTCCGGATTGCCGCGGATCCAGGCGTCGAAGTCGGCGTGCTTCCGCGCGAGCCCCTCGATCCGGTTCTCGATCGCGATCTTCTGCGCCTGACTGAACGCCACGATGCCCAGCGTCAGCGTCGGCCGCGTCCGCGAGTGGTCGAGCGCCGCCTGAGCGACCGCGTCCGCCTCCTTGGGATTCGTCCGCGTCATCCCCCGGTCGTACGCCGTGTCGGGAAGGTGGCGCAGGCTGAGCCCCTCCCCCTCCTGGTTCTTGCTCGGGCTGGGGAAGATCACCAGGCCGTTCTCGTAGACTCGGCGTTGGACAGCGCGATCAGCGAATCGTGGCGGCTCCGGTAGTGCCAGCGGAGCATCCGCGAGAGCATCCCCTGCGCGGCGCAGAGGCCGAGGATCGACTGCATGTCCTGCGTGATGTTCGTGCCCGGGCCGTCCTCCTCCCCCTCGGTCACGCCTTCCGTGGTCACCATCGTGTCGAAGAAGCTGGTGGGAGGAAGCTGCTTCTCGTCCCCCACGACGACGAGCTGCCGCCCGCGGAGGACCGAACCCAGCGCGTCGACGGGCCGCACCTGGCTCGCCTCGTCGAACACGACCAGATCGAAGATCGGGCCGCCCGGCGGGAGATAGGCCGCGACCGACAACGGGCTCATGAGGAACACCGGCTTCGCGGCCTGGACCGCGGCGCCCGCCTGCTCCATCAGCCGCCGGATCGGGAGATGACGCGTCTTCTTCCCCGACTCGCGACGAAGCGTGCCGACCTGGCCGTACGCGACCGGCCCCGGCAGCGAGGACCAGTGGAGTTCGGCCAGCTTCGCCCGGTTGACCGCGAACGTCGCCTCGTCCGCGCGGCGGAACCGCTGGATCACCTGCTCGTGCGTCGTCGCATCGAACTCCCGCAGCTCCGCCCGCTCTCGCATCGCGCGGTCGATCAGCGTGCGCGCCCAGGTCTGTTCGAGGACGAGCGGCAGCCGATCCGGCGCGCTCCGGCCCTCGTGGCCCATGGCGGCCAGCTCGCCGAGGTTGCGGCGCGAGACTGCCTGATGGAGCCGCCAGTAGGCGACGTACGACGGCAGCTTGTCGAGATTCTTGCGCCACACGGCGCACCGCTCTTCTGCCGCGGCGAACGCCATCGGCTCGAGATCCTGCTTCCCTTCTCCGGGGATCGCGAGCGCGGCACGGACTTTCGCCGCGGCCCCCCGCCAGACGGCCGCCGCCGCGTGGGCCGTCGCGTGGAGCGCGGCGACCGAGGGGCGATCCCAGTCCGTCACGACCCACTGGCCGACCGATTCGGGCGGCTTCCGCGCGCGGAACTTCACCGCCCACTCCTTGATCTTCGCCAGATCTTCGTCGACGGCCCGGTCGCCGATCAGCGCCCGGAATCCGCCGGACCGCTCCGCGATCTCCGCCTTGAGACGCTGCGCCTCGAGGATGCGATCGGCCCTCGCGATCAGTTCCTGGTGACCGGTCGGCGCGGGCGCCGTGCAGAGGGCCATCATCCGCCGCTTCGCCGCCTTGAACCGGCCCGAGAACAGCCGCTTCCACCACGAGCCGCCGTCGGCGACCAGGTCGCCGCGCGCCGCGAGCACGTCCGCATCCCACGCCTGGCCGATCAGGCCGGAGTTGGCCATCAGGCCGCGCCGTTTGCCCGACCGTTCGAGGGTTTCCGCGAGCGCCTTCACCGCGTCGGGACGGTCCCACGCGGGTCCGATCGGCGGAATGCCTCGCAGATCGGGCGCCTCGAGCGCGAGCGCCGCGGTCGTGGCGAGGTTCTCGAGCGCCGCGATGTCCGCGGGCGCGGCGATGCCGAGCGCCTTGGCGAGAGGCGCCCCCGCGTCGCGCGCGGCCTTCGCCGCCGCGGCGGCCGCCTGGAGCGTCTGGTCGATCTTCTCCAGGTCGCCCGGCATCAGCTCCACGAGCCCGACGCCGTCGAACGGATGGCGGGCCGGGACGCCGAGCTCGGCGATCTTGGCGGCGAAGTCCTGGACGCCCGCCGCCGCGGAGTCGTATTCCGCCCGCGTCCATTCCGCCATCGGAGGGCACGCCATCTTCGGGAGCGGCTCCTGCAGCGTGCTCAGACGCTCGAGGACGCCGATCGCGCGATAGGGCGTGACGTCGGAGCGGCCGATCGGCGTCGACGCCGACGTCGCGTACTTGTTCAGCTTCTCGCGCAGCTCGGCGAGGCCCTGCTCCGCGCCGGTCGCGATCTTCGGCTTGCCCAGCGCCAGCGTCCTCGCCAGCTCCGCGGCGACTTCCTTCTTCGATGCCTTGTTGCTGTGCAACTCGAGGCAGAGTTCGCCGAGCCCCACGCTCTCGAGCCGGCGCTTCACGACCTCCAGCGCCGCGAGCTTCTCGGCGACGAAGAGCACCCGCTTCCCGGCGTTCACCGCCTCGGCGATCAGGTTCGAGATCGTCTGGCTCTTGCCCGTGCCCGGCGGCCCCTGGATCACCAGCGACCGGCCGGCCGCGACCTCCGCCAGCGCCTCGGCCTGCGAGCCGTCGGCGTCCATGACTTCCATCACCTTGCCGGGCGGGCGGACGGCATCGATCGAGACGTCGGGCGGCACGGCGCCGCCGCGATCGCGGAAGCCGTCGCGCAGGATGGCGGCGAGGAGCGGATGGTCTCCCGGCTTCGCCTCGACGGGCCACGCCTCCGGATCGAGGTCCTTGTACATGAGGAACTTGCCGAAGCTGAAGAATCCGACCGCCATCCGGTCGCGGGCGACCGACCATCCCGCTTTCTCGGTGATCGCTTCCTCGACGAGCGCGAACATCTTCTCGAGGTCTTCGGCGGTCTCCAGGGGCGGCGACGGCGGAAGCTTGAGACCCATCTCCTTCAGCTTCTCGACGAGGGACAGGTTGAAGCCGCTGTCCTCGTCGGTGGCCGAGAGCTGCCAATAGGACCGGGCGGTCTTCCGCTCCAGCTTCACCGGGATGAGGACGAGCGGCGCGAGGCGCAGCTCGGGCGAGTTCTCCTCGTCCTTCCACTGGAGCATGCCCAGGGCGAGGAAGAGGGTGTTGACGCCCTGCTCCTGGATCGTCAGCCACGCGTCCGACGATGTCGAAAGCAGCCGACTCGCGAGGACTTCTTTCGTATAGGGGGTGGCCAGGCTGTTCGGGGCGTTCGATTCGCCCACGCCGACCTCCGCCTTGCCGGGCGACTGGTCGTCGAGGAAGAAGACGTCCTTGTTCTCCTCCTCTTCGGTCGACTTCTTCGTGTGGTGGATCTTGAGCGAGCCGCCTTCGACGACGAGGAACGAGAAGATCTGGGCGGCCTTCTCGTCGATGACCTCGAAGCCACGCCGCGTCGAGGGGCGGTAGTTGAGCAGCGGGTTGCGCAGGCTGAGGTCGAGCAGGTCCGTCCGGCTGGTCTTCAGACGGGTGGATATCGGATCGGGGCCTGGTGCGTTCATGAATCGGACATTGAAACGCATTCCCGGCCGCCCGGCAACCGGATTCGAATCGGGACGAACCGGCGCGGCGACGGTGTCGTAGACTGGGGCGAGTCATTCTGGGGGGACTGCTATGCGCACCACGATGCTCGCGTTCGCCCTTCTGGCGTTCCTGCCTCAGGATCTCAAGTCCGCGGAAAAGGCCCTCACGGCGGCCCTCAAGGAGCAGAACCGCAAGGGGGTCGAAACCGCCGTCGCGGCGCTGCTCACGGCCGATTCGTCCGAGGCGATGAAGGTCCTCCTCGCCGCGATCGCGAAGCCGGCGTTCGACGCGAAGAAGGCGAAGGAAGAAAACGAGGCGGCCGCCAACGAGTGCATCCTCACGATGCTCAACGGCGCCGCGTCGTTCCAAGATTCGGCGGCGCTCGGCCTGCTGGCCGACTTCATCATCGCCAACAAGGCCAAGCCGGTCGCCCGCGACGCGATGGCCGCGGTGTGCAACCACGCGAACAAGCCGCTCCTCCCCCTCTGCACCAAAGTCCTCGAGAGCGCCGCCAACGACGACCTGAAGCTGATGGCCGTCGACCAGATCCTCTCGCTCGGCGACCGCGCGTCGGTCGAGCCGCTCATCAAGGCGATGAAGGCGAACGAGAAGAGCACGAGCGGACTCCTCCTGCGGATCGGCCGCGCCCTGACGGTCTTCACGGGCCAGGACTACGCCGACAGCGTCTCGAACTGGACCGGATGGTGGGAGGCCAATAAGGACAAGGACTGGACGGTCAAGCCCGCGTCGACGGGCGGATCGACCGGCACGGTGACCGACTCGCTCGACCGCGCCCGGATGACCGAGGTGGAGCGTCTCCTCAAGAGCGCGAAGGTGCTCGTCCTCGGCGCCGCCTCGGGCTGCAAGTGCGGCCACGACCACGACCTCGACCACATCGACAAGGTCACCCAGCAGATGGGGCTCAAGACCGAGGTCGTCAACAAGCTCGAATTCGAGAAGATGGAGGACTCGAAGCTGTTCGAGTACGTCGCCGTCCTCGGCAACTGCACTCACATCCGCGAGCATTGCGTCTGCCCGCTCTGCAAGCCGGGCGCCTACAACAAGGACCGCCTCTTCCAGTGCGTCTGCCCGGAGAACAAGCACGAGAACGCGAAGTACACGCTCTCCGAGAAGGGCTGCCAGAAGCTCCGCCGCTACGTCGAGGCGGGCGGCTACCTCTTCGCCGAGGACTGGGCGATGGAGGACTACGTCCAGAAGGCGTTCTCCGAGTACGTCATCATCGGCTCCGTCCGCCCGAAGGACGAGACCGTCGCCGTCTTTCCCAAGGCGGGCGCCTCCTCGCACCCGTACCTGAAGAAGATCTTCTCCGCTCCCCCGAGCGACCGGCAGAAGGGGATGACCGTCACGAGCGACGACCTCGACAAGATCGCCCACCAGTGGAAGATCGACAAGGAGACCCGGACGGTCCACGTCCGCGATGCGGCGCGAGTCGTGACGCTCCTGACGAGCCCCGATCTCCAGAAGAACGCGAACGGCGACGACGCGGTCGCGATCACGTTCGGCGTCGAGCCGACCCCGACGGGCGGCGGATCGAAGAAGAACGCGTCGGTGTCCACGGGCGCGGAGCTGTCGCAGGACCGGAAGACGATGAAGGGCGGGCGGGTCGTCTACGTCCTCTCCCACTTCGGGAAGCAGGAGTCGACGTCGGACGAGCACTCGCTCCAGAACCTGCTCATCAATTTCCTGGTCGAGGCCAACGAGCGGCGCGGCACGGGCCCGGCCGGTCCCGCCCCCGCCGTCCCGAAGTAGCGCCTCAGGGAAATCCCGGATGGCAGCCTGCGGGAGCCGCGAGTACCGTGGACGCTGAACTCCATGCCTCGCGATTCCATCCTCATCATGGATCCGTCCGGGAAGATCATCTGGGCAAACCAGCTCGCCCATGAAATCGCCGGTCTGAGTCCGGGCGGACTGGTCGGGATGAACTACCTCCAGATCACGCCGCCCGACGCCCACGCCGACCTGCTCAAGCTGCACCAGCGGAAGCTCAAGGGAGAGACGGTGCGGTTCCGGATCAATCTGGGCGAGGACCGCGTGCTGAGCACGACGAGCGGCCTGGTGAAGGCGGGAGGCAAGGAGTTCCTGTTCGCCGTGGGACGGTGGGCGGTGGGCGAGCCGGACGGCGACGAGGTGCTGGTCGGCATGCTCGCGGCCGGCGAGGTCCTCAAGGAACGGCCGACCAAGGTCGACCTCAATTCGCTTCTCGTCAGCGTGCTGAAGGAAGAGGCGAGCACCCTGCGCGGGAAGGTGTTGCTGGACCCGGGCAATCCGCCGGCGGTGATCGGGCGGCCGTGGCCGATCCGGACCGTCCTGCGCGAGCTGCTCCTGCAGGCGGGAAACCAGTCCGGACGGGCGACGGTCAGCTCCGGCGGCAGCCGGTCGAACGGCTGGATCCGGATCGTTTTCGCCAAGCAGGTCGGCGCGGACCTTCCGGGACTCTCCGTCTGCCGAAAGATCGCGCGAGAGCAGGGCGGCCGCCTGGAAGTGCGCGGAAAAACGTTGAAGCTGACGCTGCCCGTCGCGGACTAGATCGGACTGGCCACAGAGGACACAGAGAGCACCGAGCGGATCTTCTCTGTGAGCTCCGCGCCCCTGTGGTGAATCAGGGTTTCATCAGCGCGCGGGCGGCGGCGATCACGTCCTTCGGGCCCGGCAGATAGGCCGCCTCGAGCGGCGGCGAATAGGGGGCCGGCATGTCGAGCGCGGCGACTCTCATCACCGGAGCCTCGAGCTCGTAGATCGCCTTTTCGGCCAGGATCGCCGCGATCTCGGCGCCGACGCCGCCCCGCTTCGAGTCCTCGTGGAGCACGATCGCGCGGTGGGTCTTCGCGACCGATGCCAGGACGAGGGCTTCGTCCAGCGGCACCAGCGAGCGGAGATCGACCACCTCGAGCTCGATGCCCTCGCCCGCCAGCGTCTCCGCGGCCGAGAGCGCCGCATAGACCATCGGCCCGTACGTGAGGACGGACACGTCGCGGCCTTCGCGGCGGATGGCGCCCTTCCCGATCTCCACCTCGACGTCGCCCAGCGGGACGCTGGCGGCCCGTTCGGGACTGAAGATCCCGTACAGGCCCTTCGCCTCGAGGTAGACCACGGGATTGTTGTCGCGGATCGCGGCGAGCAGCAGGCCTTTGGCGTCGGCGGGCGTCGACGGCGCGACGACCTTGAGGCCCGGCGTCCGCACGAACCACGCCTCCGGACACTGCGAGTGATACGGGCCGCCGCCGACGAGCTTCTCGCCGGTGCCGGTCGCGCCGCCATAAGGAAGGCGGACCACCAGCGGCACCGCGCGGCCGAACCTCCAGTGGACCTTGGCCGCGTTGTTGACCAGCGCGTTGAAGCCGCACGCGACGAAATCGGCGAACTGCATCTCGACGATCGGCCTCATCCCCGCGATCGCGGCGCCCACGCCGCAGCCGATGATGGCGCTCTCGGCGATCGGCGTATTGAGGCACCGGTCGACGCCGAACTGCTTCGCGAGCCCGCGCGTCACGCCGAACGCGCCGCCGTAGCGTCCGCCGACGTCCTCGCCCAGGACGAACACGCGCGGGTCGCGCTCCATCGCCTCGATCATCCCCTGCCGGATCGCTTCGTCGTACGCCATGACCCGCTCGCGGGCCGGCGCCGCGGCCGGAGCGGGATCCACCCGCGCCGCGAATACCCGGTTCTCCAGGTCGGCGGTCGTCGGCCAGGGCGCCGATTCCGCGCCCTTCGCCGCGTCCGCTATGCGCCGGTCGACCGCCTTCCGGATTTCGGTGACCTTCTTCGCGTCGAGCAGTCCTTCCTCTTTCAGCCGCTGTTCGTAGAGCGCGATCGGATCGGCCGCCTCCCAGAGCGCCCGCTCGGCCGCGTCCTCGTACCCCTTGATGCCGCCCGCGCCGTGGAAGCGGTCGTCGTCGTGATGGGCGTGGCCCGACCGCCGATACGTGGTCATCTCGAGCAGCGTGGGCCCCTTCCCCGACCGGGCCCGCTCGGCCGCCCACGTCCCCGCCGCGGCGACTTCATCGGGATCGTTCCCGAAGATCGTCACTCCCGGGATGCCGTAGCCGGCCGCCTTGAGGGCGAACCGCGAGACGGCCGACTGTTCCGTGCTCCGCGTCCCGAGCGCCCAGCGGTTGTTCTCGATCACGAACACCATGTTGAGCCGCTGGACCGACGCGAAGTTGATCGCTTCATGCCATTCGCCCAGAGAGCTTCCGCCTTCGCCGAGCAGCGACACGAAGACGCGGTCCTCCTTGCGGAGCTTCGCCGCGTAGGCCAGCCCGACGAGCGTCTGGGTCCCGATGCTCAGCGGCGCGGTCGGCGGCAGCACGCCTTTCCCAAGGGCGCCGACGTGGAGATCGCGGCCGTCGAAGGTGGTCCCCTTCTTCCCCACCTGCGACAGGACGACCGGGAGGGGATCGTCGGTGTACATCAAGGTCGCGGCGAGATCGCGGATCAGCGGGCAGATGATGTCGCCCTGCTCGGTGCCCCGGCGCAGTCGGAGCGCGACGCCCGCGATCGCCTCCTGTCCGTACCCCCGAAATCCCTTCTGGGGCGACGGATGGCTCTCCCAGGTGATCTTCTTCTCCTGGAACATCGCCTTCATGAGGTCGTCGAGCGCGCGGCTCAGCACCATGACGCGGTAGAGCTCGAGCCGCTCGTCGGCGGTGAGCGTGGCACGGATCTCCTGCCGCCGGTAGAATCCTTCGAGGAGCTCGCGAACCGCCGACCGGGTCCAGGCCGCCGCGTCGCCCGCCGTGACGCCGGGATAGAGGGGCAGCGACGCCTCGTTCTTCTGGAGCGCGACGGCGTCGTCGAACGCCTTGAGGACGGCCGCCTTCGACGGATTCTTCCTGGCCGCGGGAATCAGGAACGGACACTCCAGCGACAGGAATTCCAGGAGCTGCATGGCTGACACTATACATCCTTGCGACACCGGATCGCCCCAACGTTTCGTTGACGGGCGATGCGCCGGCACCGGATACTGAGGCGGTGAATTCCCCGGTCGTCGGTCTGCGGGCTGCGGTCTTCGTCGTCTTGATCGTCGGGCTGCTCTCCTGCTCCGGCGAGTCCACCGAGAAAAAAGCGCTGATCTGGGCGAGGAGCACCGACTCCAGCACCCTCGATCCCGCCGAGGTCGAATGGGGCGAGGACGCCAAGGTCATCCAGTCCGTCTACGACTCGCTCGTGACCTACAAGGGCGACTCGCTCGAGCTTGAGCCGAAGCTCGCCGAGCGGTGGACGTTCTCGCCCGACGGGAAGACGCTGACGTTCGAGCTGCGCAAGGGCATCACGTTCCACGACGGGACGCCCTTCGACGCGGCGGCCGTCGTCTTCACGTTCGAGCGCTTCCTCCAGCCGAACCATCCCCACAAGCCGAAGGAATGTCCGTACGCGTCGAACTTCAACGACGTCGCCCGGGTGGAAGCCGACGGCGCCCACAGGGTCGTCTTCACGCTCAAGGAACCGAGCGGCGTGATCCTCTACAACCTCACGCTCTTCCCCGCCTTCATCGTCTCCCCCGCCGCGGTGAAAGCCCGCGGCTCGCAGTTCCCGATCAAGCCGGTCGGAACCGGCCCGTACAAGCTCGCGTCGTGGGACCGCGACGTACGGATCGTGCTCGACCGCAACGACGCCTACTGGGGCCCGAAGCCGGCCATCGAGCGCGTCATCGTCGTCCCCGTCAAGTCGCCCCAGACGGCCATCGAGAAACTGCGGAAGGGAGAGGTCCACGTCGTCGATCACCCGACGCTGGCCGACGTGAAGACCCTGTCCACCGACCCGAACACGAAGGTCGATCACGAGCTCGGGCTCACGGTGAGCTACCTCGGCTTCAACCTGAAGCGCCATCCCTACAGTGATCCGAACTTCCGCGCCGCGGTGAGCCTGGCGATCGACCGCCGGACGCTGAACGACCTCGCGTACCACGGCCTCGCCGAGCCCGCCGCGAACCTGGTGCCTCCCGCCCTCTGGAAGGGCGCGTGCCCGACCCCTCCCTACGAGCGCGACCTCGACAAGGCGAAGGAGCTGCTCGCGAAGGTGAAGCTCGAGTCGAAGGACGTCGAGCTCATCCACATGACCTTCTCCCGGCCGTATGTCCCGGAGCCGCTGCGCGTCGCCGAATTCATCAAGGACCAGCTGCGCCAGATCGGGCTCGAGGTGAAGCTGACCGGCTACGACAAGGCGGCGTACGACCAGAAGTACAAGGAGGCGAACCATCCGATGTACCTGCTCGGCTGGATCGCCGACATCCCCGATCCCGACAACTTCTTCTATCCCCTGCTCCATGGCGACTCGAAGGACAGCATGAACGCGTCGTTCTTCGACGATCCCGTCTTCAACGAAGCCGTCAAGAAGGCGCAATCGGAGCTCGACGTCGAGAAGCGCAAGGAACTGCTCGCGACGGCCTACGGGCGGTATCGCGAGGTGCTCCCGACGATCCCGCTCGTCCACGTGAAGCAGATCATCGGCCTCTCGAAGAGGGTCGACTACAACATGCACCCCATCGAGTACCGGTTCTACGCGGCGAGCTGGGCGAAGTGAGTGCTTGATTGTTCACGTCCCGGCGCGCTGCGCCCGGGGCGTGAACCAGAGAATAGAGAATAAGGAATAGAGAATCGACGCGCGGCAGGGAGAAGGACGTGGCAACGTCTATTCTTTATTCTCGATTCTCTTTCGAGCCGGCGGCGAAGGACGCTTGAACGCTAAGTGATTTCTTACTTTGTCCGACGTCTGCTGTTCCTTCCCATGGTGCTCTGGGCGGTCTCCTTCATCGTCTTCGTCCTGATCCGCGCCGTGCCGGGCGATCCGACGACGGCCATCGTGGGCGAAAAGGCGCCGGCGGAGCTCCGTGAGAAGGTCCGCCGCGACCGGGGCTTCGACCGTCCGATCCTGGTCCAGTACGGCATCTATCTGGGCAAGCTGCTGCGAGGCGACCTCGGCGAATCGTACAAGCGCTCGAACGAGAAGGTCAGCACCCAGATCGCCCGGAAGCTGCCCCACACGATCGAGCTCACGGTCGCGGCGATGGCGATCGCGCTCGCCGGGGGGCTCGTCTTCGGCCTCCTCTCCGCCGTCTACAAGGGGCGGTGGATCGACACGGCCTCCATGACCGTCGCTCTGGCCGGCGTGTCCGTCCCGGTCTTCTGGCTCGGCCTCCTCCTCATCCTCGCGTTCGGCTCCTTCCTTCCGATCAGCGGCAACCTCAGTCCGGAATACGACGTGGTGCCGCGGACGGGCTTCCTCCTGATCGACACGCTGCTCATGGGCAGCGGGCGCCTGTTCGGCGACGCGCTCCTCCACCTGCTGATGCCGGCGCTCGCGCTGTCGACGATCCCGCTGGCGATGACGGCGCGGATCACCCGGGCGTCCATGCTCGAGGTCCTGGAGAGCGACTACATCCGGACGGCGCGGGCGAAGGGGGCGTCGCCTGCGGGCGTGGTCCTGCGCCACGCGCTGCGGAACGCGGCGCTGCCGATCGTGACGCTGATGGGCCTGGAGTTCGGCTACCTGCTGGGCGGCGCGGTGCTGACCGAGACGGTGTTCGACTGGGACGGGATGGGGACCTACATCCTGACGTCGGTGCGGGAGACGGAGTACGAGTCGATCGGCGGCGCGGTGCTGGTGCTCGCGTTCACGTTCGTGATCGTGAACCTGGCGGTGGACCTGCTCTATGCGGTGATCGATCCGAGGGTGCGGTATGGATCGCCGGAAGCTTAAGGTCCTCCTGCGCCACCGGGGGGCGATGGCGGGCCTCGCGCTCGTCGTGTTCTTCGCCCTCGCGGCGGCGCTGATCGGCCTCCTGAGCCCTCACGATCCGGTCACGTGGCGCTCGGGCGACCAGTACCGGGACTCGTCGTGGGCCCACTGGCTGGGAACCGACAACTCGGGGCGCGACATCCTGACGCGGCTGTTCTTCGGAGCGCGGATTTCGCTCCTGATCGGCGTCGCCTGCGTGGCGTTCTCGGCCGTCCTCGGCCTGCCGCTCGGCGCGCTGGCCGGCTATTTCGGCGGCGCGGTCGACGCGACGATCTCCCGGTTCCTCGACATCCTGCTCTCGTTCCCCGGGATGCTGCTGGCGATCGCGATCGCGGCGCCGATGGGCGCGGGGCTCTGGACGGTGATCCTTTCCGTCGGCGTGGTCGGCATCCCGCAGTTCGCCCGCCAGGTGCGGGCGAGCGTGCTGTCGCTGCGCGAGCAGGAGTTCGTGATGGCGAGCCGCGCGCTGGGCGCGGGCCACGCCCGGACGCTGTTCCGCGAGATCCTCCCCAACGCGCTCGGCCCGGTGATCGTGGTCGCGACGCTGGGGGTGGGAAGCGCGATCCTGACGGCGGCCGGCCTCTCGTTCATCGGCCTCGGCGTCGAGGCGGGCACCGCGGAATGGGGCGCGATGCTCCACGACGGCTACGTCGATCCGCCGCTCCGGAAGACGCTGGCGCTCTACTCGGGCCTCGCGATCTCGCTCGCGGTGCTCGGCTTCAACCTGTTCGGCGACGGCCTGCGCGACGCGCTCGACCCCCGGTCCCGGGCGTGAAGACCGCCGCCGAGACACCGAGACGCTGAGCCCTTTTCAGGAACTTCTCGGCGTCTCCGCGTCTCTGCGGCCGGATTGCGGCGTCGCCGAAAGACCGGTCGAAGATCAGCGATTCCCGAGCAACGGTCCCCACAAGTCGTCGGGGACGGGCATGACGGAGAGACGGCCGAAGGTGACGAGCGGGAACTCCCTGAAGCGCGGGTCGGCCTTGATGGCGATGAGGGAGACGGGCGCCACCGCCCGGACGGGGGCGATCTGGACCGCGTCGCCCTTGGCGTCGGCCGTCGCGCGGGCGACCCCGACCACGGACTTCTCGCCGCCCGTGTGATAGATCGCGATCTCGTCGCCCTTCTTCACCTTGCGAAGATGCTGGAGGGCGAGCGCGTTCTTCACGCCGGTCCAGACCGTCTTCTTGTCCTTCACGAGCCGCTCGAACGAGTAGTCCGTGGGCTCGGTCTTGAAGAGCCACTTCATCGGGCGAGCTCCGCGCGGAGGATGGCGATCGGCTGGTCGAGGCCGCGGGAGGTCTGGTAGATCTGGAGGAGCTTCCGGGCCTTCTTCACTGCCTTGGGGCGGTGGGCGGAATCGGAGTCGCGGACGTTGTGGAGCGAGTCGGCGAGCTTGCAGAGGCGGGCGGCGTGGGGCGCGCGGGCGAGCTGCGCGAAGTACGCCTTCTCCCGCTTCGCCTCGGGCAGCCGCTTGTCCTTCGTGAGGACGGCGACGATATCGGCGACCCGCTTGCCGAACCGCTCGGAGACCTCGTCGTAATCCGTAGCGGTGTCCTCGATGGTGTCGTGGAGCAGCCCGGCGGCAAGGACGCCGACGTCGGCGACGCCGAACTCGTCGCGGAGGATCGACATCACGGCCTTGGGATGTTCGACGTAGGGGGTGACGCCGTCGCGGCGGAACTGATGCTGGTGCTTCCACCGCGCGAAGGCTTCGGCGGCGGCGAGGAGTCCCCGGCGGTCGCGTTCGGTCATGGGGTGAGTATCGCCGACGCGCGGCGCGAGTCAAGGAAGTCGGACACATTCCCGGTCACATTTTTTATGGTGGCGGGGTATTATCCTATGGTGATCAAGGAGGACGGCGTGGGGACCAAGGTCAGCTCCAAGACGCTTCTCTCCACGACCGTGCTGGACCTCATCGAAGCCGTCGCGGATCCCCAGATCGGCTCGGCCGGCCGCCTCGAAATCCTCAAGAAGCTCCTCGAACGCGATCCCTCCCTGCTCGCCAAGGCCGTCCCCGCCGACAAGGTCGCCGGACTCCTCCCCCTCGAGAAGGGCCGCGAAGCCGTCGGCGAGCTCGCCCGCCTGGTCCGCCTCGCCCCCGAGGAATCCCGCGCCGGACTCCGGAAGGTCGGCGCAATCCTGATCGAGGCGTTCCGGCATGACCCCCGCGTCCTCGCCCTCATGCGCCAGTTCCTCGCGAGCGAAGCCGCCGACATGATGCCGGTCTGGATGAGCGAAGAGGACGCCGCCGCAGCGCAGGAGACGGGCCCGTCCGCGCGCGCGAAGACGCTCCTCGCGCTTCCCGCCGACGAGCAGGCCGAGCCCCTCCTGCAGGAGGCCGCCCCGCTCGTCCGCGAACTCCTCGGCATCGCGCGCACCGACCTCGCCGCGAAGCTCCTCGCCCGGCTCACCGGCCTCCTGGTGGACCGCCAGACCGACCGGCGCCACAGCGCGGCCCAGGCGCTCCTGGACCTCCATCCCGCGTGGGACAACGATCCGCTGTCGGCGGCGCGCGAGGGATTCGAGACCCTGCTCCGCACCGCGATCGACGCCGAAACGGACGGCCCGACCTACGGCAAGCTCGCCGAGATCGCCGCCTTCCTCGCCGACGGCCGGCTGCGCCGCAACGAGCCCGAACTGGCCCTCGAAACGCTGTCGCTCCTCCGCCGCCACCACGGGTCGAAGGAGCCCGGCACCGCCTTCCGCCCCGAGATCGCGTTCCGGGCCCTCGATCGCGTGTCGCGGAGCGAGGGGTTCCCGTCCGTCCTCAAGCGCCTTCGCGACGGCGACTCCGTCGCGCTCCGGCTCGCCGAGTCGCTCGGCGATGCCGCCGTCGCGCCCCTCGTCGAGGAGATCAAGAAGATCGAAACGGCCGCGCACCGGATCCCGTTCGCCGATGCGCTCTCCCGCATCGGTCCGAGCGCCGCCGCGCTGCTCTCCGAGGAGCTCCAGAAGTGCACCGCCCCGGCCGACGCGCTCCGCCTGCTCGAGGCGCTCCCGCAGGCCGCGCCCGAGGAGATCGCGACCGTCGCGCTGTCGAGCACGCTCCACCATCCGTCGAACGCGGTGCGCCGGCGCACCGCCGAGATCCTCACGGAACGCGCCTATGCGCGGTCGGGCGAACTCCTCCTGCAGGAGTTCCGCGACGAGAAGGAACCGACCAACCGCGCGACGATCCTCGAGGGGCTCGGCAAGCTCCGCGTGAGCGCCGCGTTCGAGATCCTGGCGTCCGTCGCCGACGAACGCTCGGAATCGGACGACCTCCGGGCCGCCGCCTGCACGGCGCTGGCGCGGCTCGGCCATGCGGAGGCCATCCCGATCCTGGCGGGCATCGCGTCCAAGCGCTCGCGCGGCATGGGCCTCCTCAAGTCCGCGAGCCCGGGGCTCCGGAACGCGGCGATCCGCGCGCTCGGCCACTTCCCCACCAACCCGGCGGCGCGCGAGGCGCTCAAGAAGATCACGGAGGACTCGGATCCGGCGCTCCAGGCCGCCGCGCGGCAGACGCTCTACAATCCGTCCTCGAAGGACGAAGCTCCGGCGCCCGCGCCGCACTCCAAGCCTCCCACCACGGTGAAGCTCGCGGGGTCGATCCAGGAAGTCTCGTTCGACCAGATCTGCCAGCTGTGCGGCTCCGGAGAGAAGACCGGCCTGCTCCTGCTCACCCTCGAGGGGCGTCCCGGCCGCGTCTGGTTCGAGAACGGCCACGTCGTCGGCGTCGAGTTCGAACGCCTGCAGGACCAGACCGCCTTCAACGCGATCGCCCGCCAGAAGAAGGGCGACTTCGTCTTCCAGCCGGGCGAGCGCCCGGCTCAGCGGCGCATCGACAGCCCCGTCCAGCTCATGCTGCTCGAAGCGGCCCGCATCGCCGACGAGTCCCAAAAGTAACCCCGGCCGAATTGCACCACAAAGGCACAAAGGACACAAAGCGGCCCTTCCTCTCGCGTCTTTGGGGTGAATACGACTGGGTTACACGAGGTCGATCTCGATGCCGAGCCCCTGCTTGCGCGCTTCGTCGAAGATCACGCGCGCGAGGGCGAGGTCCTGGATCGCGAGGCCCGTCGAGTCGAACACCGTGATCTCCGTCCCCGTCCGGCCGGGCTTCTTCCCCGCGACGATCTCCCCGAGCGTGCCGTAGATCTGGTCGCGCCGGTACGCCCCGGTGTGGAGCGGCACGTTCACCTCGCCGCTCTCGGTCGCCTGCGCCAGATCGTCGAGCACCACCGTGGCGTCGAGGAGGATGCGCGGATCGAGCTCCTGCTTGCCGGGCGCGTCGGCGCCCATGGCGTTGATGTGCGTCGAAATCCCCACGTACGACCGGTGGAGCACCGGCGCGCGCGACGGCGTCGACGTGCAGATGATGTCGCAGCTGCCCGCCTGGTCCATCGACCCGACGAACCCGCCCGCCTCGCGGGCGAACCGCTCGGCCGACTCCGCGGAGACGTCGGCCATGATCGCGCGGAAGCCGGAGTAGAGCGTCCGGTGGGCCGCGAGCAGCTTGCGCGCCTGGACGCCGCAGCCGATGAACCCCACCGTCGCGGGCGACTTCACCGCGAGGTGCCGGGACGCCACCGCGGCGGCCGCGCCCGTGCGGAACGACGTGAGCCGCGTGCCGTCCATCACCGCGAGCGGGAACGCCGTCTCGGGATCGCTCAGGATGTATACCCCCATGACCGCGGGCAGGTTGAACCGCTTCGGGTTCTCGGGGTGCATGTTGACCCACTTCACGCCCGCCGCGTCGCCGAGGAGCGACGGCATCGCGCGGAAGTCGCCGGCGTATTTCTCCAGGGGCAGGTAGAGCTTCGGCGGCATCACCGCCTCGCCGCGTCCGTGGGCGGCGAACGCCTTCTCCACCGCGGGGATCGCGAGCTCCATCGTCAGGATCTTCTCGAGGTCTTTACCCGCGAGTACGAGCGTTTTCATCGGTCCCGATGTAACATGGCCCCGAAGCGACCGTCAATACAATGCGATGGACAAAGTGAATCCGCGCAAATACCTGTTCGTCTCGGAGATCGGCCTCATCCACGACCTCGCCTGGGAGGTGCTGAAGGAAGGCCACCAGGTGAAGTACTGCATCCTCTCGAAGAAGGAGCAGGACGTCGCCGACGGTCTCGTGGAGAAGGTCCAGGATTGGAAGGCTCACGTGGAGTGGGCCGACGTGATCGTCTTCGACGACACGGGGTTCGGGGAAGACGCGGAGAGGCTCCGGCGCGACGGCCGCGCGGTCGTCGGCGGCACGCGGGCGAGCGACCGCCTGGAGGAGGACCGCGACTTCGGCCAGTCGGAGATGAAGGCCGCCGGACTCGTCACCCTCCCGTACTGGGACTTCGACTCCTTCGACACCGCCATCGAGTTCATCCGGAAAACCCCGGACCGCTACGTGGTCAAGCCCAACGGCAAGGCGCAAAACGACAAGGTCCTCTCGTTCGTCGGCCAGGAAGATGACGGTCGGGATCTCGTCACGATGCTCGACCACTACAAGAAAGGATGGGGCTCGAAAATCCGCAGTTTCCAGCTCCAGAAATACGTGGCCGGAGTGGAGATCGCGATCGGCGCCTTCTTCAACGGCAAGGACTTCATTCTCCCCGCTTTCGTGAACTTCGAGCACAAGCGGATGTTCAACGACGACATCGGGCCGTCCACGGGGGAGATGGGCACGACGGCTTTCTGGGCCGGAGAGAATCCGTTGTTCCGCAAGACGCTCGCGCGGATGAAGGATCGGATCCAGGGATACGTCGGTTACATCGACATCAACTGCATCGCCAACTCCTACGGGATCTATCCGCTGGAGTTCACGATGCGGTTCGGTTATCCGACGATCAACCTCCAGATTGAAGGCGTGCTGTCGAAGTGGGGCGAGTTTCTCTGGGCGCTCGCCAGGGGCGAGGAGTTCGAGCTCCGGACCAAGCGCGGATTCCAGGTCGCCGTCGTCGTCGGCGTCCCGCCCTTCCCGTTCGTCGACCCCGAGGCGTTCCGCAAGTACTCCGAGGACGCCATCGTCCTTTTCAAGAAGGAGGTCCGCGAGGGCCTCCATCCCTGCGATCTCAAGCTCGTGGACGGGGACTGGCGGCTCGCGGGGAACTCCGGATATGCGCTGGTGATCACGGGCTCCGGCCCCACGATGCAGGACGCCCGCCGCGAGGCCTACAACCGGGTGAAGAACATCATGATCCCGAACATGTTCTACCGGACCGACATCGGCGAGCGGTGGCAGCGCGACGGCGACCTGCTCCAGACGTGGGGCTATCTGGCCTGAGGCCCGCGGCGCCGCGCCCGCCGGACCAGGCCGATCAGGACCACGGCTTCCCACCCCGTCAGTCCGCAACCGCCGCCCCCGCCCTTCTTGCCGCCCGTCGCCGGCAGGGTCGTGAAGCTGATGTCGTAGTAGCCGTACTCGATGATCGGATTCCCCGGATTCGCCTGGGCGACGTGGACCTTGTACGTCGTCGCCGCCCCGACCGACCAGGTGAGCTGCGAGGACTTGTCGTTCACCGTGCGATTGTCGTTCGACGTCAGCATCATCGTCCCCGCCGCGTTCCACAGCTGCAGCACGGTGTCCGCGCCGTCCCCCAGGCTCGAGGTCTGAACCACGAGCGTGCCCGGGACGGCGTTGACCGTGTACCAGTCCTGGTCTCCCGCCGGGTAGCTGGTCCTCAGCGTGAGCGTGGTGAGGAGCGTCGGCGCGCCGGACGGATTGTCGTTCGGCTCGCTCGGATCCTGGTAGTAGCGGATCAGCCGGTCCTTGAAGATCCCGTTGGTGGTGGGATCTCCAGAAACCGCCAGACGGAGGTCCGGACGATCCATCATCAGTCCCGCGTGGAAGTCCTCCAGCGTGATGTTCGACATGGTTTTCATGCGGACGCTCACCGCCGTCCAGATGTCGGGCTCGAGGCCGCTCAGCGTGTCGAACGGCTCGTTCGTCGTGTCCACGAGATCCCACAGCACCGCGGCGATGGCGACCTCGTTGGTCGCCATGACCGACGTGCTCGGGAAGCTGGGACCTTCGATGTCGAACCAATTCGGCGCGAACGAGCTCAGGAGATCCACCTGGATCTGGGGCGCCGAGTACTCGCCGACGTGGACGTTGAGGTTGGACCACTGGCGGACGACGGCCGACCAGTAGTGGCCCCACCCCTCGGACCAGGCGAGCCTGGGATCGGCGGGCGCTTGAAGGATATGCATGCCGCCGGGGCTGTCGTCCTTCGAATAGTGGAACGCCGTCCAGTGGCCCATCTCGTGGTAGATGATGTCGTCGTCGTACTCGTCCGTGTCCGGAGGATCCACGACCAGATGGATCTGGGATCCGTCGAAGGATGTGCCGTCCGGAGGAGTCACCGGCCAGCGGATATCCATCAGCGGCGGCGTGTCCGGCAACGCCTCCAGCGAGGCGAGATACTGGAAGTGCTTCACGGCGCAGTCGAAGATGTTGAAGGGGCCCCCAAACCCGCCCGACTGGGTGATGACCATGTCCGAGAATGGGGAAGCGGTGGTGTTGACGGCGGTCTGAGACGTCACCGTGTAGATCGCATTGCCGAGGTTCTTGACCACGGCGTTGATCTTCCCCGTGGCCCGCTGGGCGTAGACCCGGATCTTCACGTCCTGGTCGGGCCCCGCGAAGGTCAGGGAATAGTTGCCGAACCCGTCCGTGAACCCCGTCGCGAGGATCGTGTCTAGGGCGGAGTTCAGGAGATCGATTTTTGCCTGGCGCACCGGTCGGTTGACCGAGCCGCCGAATCCAGAGCTGGTGTACGGCCTGTCCTCGTATAGGACCTTCCCGGTGACGGTCACCTGGGCGGCCGCGGCGGTCGAGAGGGCGAGGAACGCGATCAGCGTCTTCACGGCGACCCCTCCAGGATCAGGTCGCCGCGACTGTCCCGTTTGAGGGCTCCCTTGGGACCCGGCGGATTTCCCCCGAAGAGCCGGAGCGGGACGATCTTGCTGATCCGACCGGTTCCGTCCGAGATCGACGCCCGGACGAAGATCTGCCGCGGGTTTTGATCCTGGGCGCGAAGATCGACGCGGGTCTCGACCTTTTTCCCGCGCGCCTTCCGCTCTCCTCCGAGATGGATCACGCCGTTGGGCAGGACGATCTCGAGCTCGACCTCGTCCCCCGTCAGCGACGTCGCCTTCGCGGAGACGGCGAAGGGAGAGATCGGATCGCCGATGATCGACGCTTCCAGCTGGATCGGCGCCTCCGGCTTGCAGGAGGTCCTCGTCGGGCGCTGGACCATGAACGCGCCGCCCCCGGCGAGCAGGCCGAACAGGGCGAGGACGAACAGGAGTCCGCGTACTTTCATGACAGCATCCTCACGACTTGAAGGGATTCTTCCCGTGGAGAAGGTCGAGGCAGTGGCCGGCCGCGTCCCGCGTCGTCGTGTCGGAATCGCTCTTCAATTGGGTGAGCAGATTCTCGACCGAGCCCACCATCTTGCCGTGCCGCTCGAAGGACGGACGGAGCGAGCTCACGGGGTCCACCCCGGAGAAGGCGAAGTTCCACCGGGCCGCCGCGGCCAGCCAGCGGATGGAGGCGAAGTCGCTCAGGATCACCGGCTCGATCACCGAGTACTCGAGGTCCGGGCTGCAGGTGAGGATGCGGTCGGCGAAGACCACCCACCGCGCCTCCTGGTCGTCGAGCGAATCCTTGAGGACCATGCGGCTGAGCTCGACGACCTTGCCGAGCGTCGGTTTGCCGTCGCTCCCCTCCCAGAACGGATGGGAGCGCGGCATCTCGTCCAGCCGTCTCAGGCCGAGGGTGAGCTTCCGGTGGAGGAACGACGCGAACTCCGGATCGAGCCGCACCGCCTCCTTGCCGCGGAAGAACTGGAGCTGCCGGGCGACGTAGTCGTCGACCCCCTCCTTGACAATCCTCGTGATGGACCCGCCCCGGCAGGAGGGGCACGTCAGCCGGAAGTGCCAGCCGAGTTTTCCGTGGCGGAGGCAGATGGGCTTCGCGCAGCTTCGGCAGCGGTTGTTGCACTTGCGGCCGCAGGTGTAGCAGTCGCGATTCTTCCAGCGGAACTGATTCAGGAAGAGCGTGTCGAGACCGGGACTGAGAATCTCCAGGGGCGTGACCCATTTCCACCATGCCAGTCCCCACGGAAGCCCGATCAGGATCCAGGCCAGAATAACGCGCAGCAGGCTCGCATGCCATACGAACGTGTCGAACGTCCGTCCCCGGCGATCGAACGGCCAGAAGAGGAAGATCGGGGTTCCCGTCACCTTCATGTCGACCAGCAGGTGGACGACGAAGGCGATCGTCACGAACAGGATCGCCGCGAGCCAGCTACGGTCGGGGTAGGTGCGGAACGCCCAGGCGGCGACGACGATGCACAGCAGCCCCGCGAAGATGTTGTGGCCGAGCGGCGCGTAGGAGGGCTTCCCGGCGATCAGCGCGAGCGCGCCGATCTCGGGGACCAGCGCCGCGATCATGCACCAGATGCGGAGCCGGCGATCGGAGGACGGAGCGGCCACGCCGATCGCCCATCCCAATCCCGCGTGCGCCAGCGCCCACATGCACAGCAATTATGTCACCTCGCGGTTTGTTTTGCGCGGGGAGCGCCCCACTGCTGTATCATTTAGGGCGTTCCAAACCCTTGGAAGGAGACGGCTATGGCGAAGACTTCGAAGCGCGCGTGCCCGGAGTGCGGCGACACCGTCCCGGCTGAACCGATCGACCGCCGCTCCTTCCTGAAGGCCGCCGGCGCGGGCGCCGCGGCGCTCGCCGTCTCCCGGATCCCCGCGTGGGGCCAGGACACGTCCAACAAGCCCGCCGAGGAGCTCATCAAGGAGCTCTACACCGGCCTGAGCGACGACCAGAAGAAGGCCGTGATCCTGCCGATCACCGCGCCCGAGCGGATGAAGCTCTACAACGCCGCGCTCGGCAAGAAGATCGGCGAGGCGTACACCAAGCCCCAGCAGGAGCTCGTGGGCAAGATCCTTCGCTCCATCGCGTCGGGCGAGGAAGGCTGGAACCAGCTCAGCCGCGGCGGCACGTGGGACGCGTCGAAGGCCTTCGAGAACTGCGGCGCCAACCTGTTCGGCGACGTGACCGGCAAGTACACGTGGGTCTTCACCGGCCACCACCTGACCATCCGCTGCGACGGCAATACCGAAGAAGGCGTCGCGTTCGGCGGCCCGCTCTACTACGGCCACAGCCCCAACGGCTACGTCGAGCGGAACCTCTTCCAGTACCAGACCAAGAGCGCGCTCGCGGTGTTCGAGGCGCTGACGGCCGAGCAGCGGAAGGTGGCGGTCTGCGCGGACAAGCCGATCGAGGGACTGCCCTCGGTCCAGTTCCGCCCGGCCGGCGAGAAGCGCCCCGGCATCGCGGTCGCCGAGCTTTCGAAGGAGGCCCAGGGGCTCGTCGAGAAGGTCATGCGCGACCTCCTGTCGCCCTACCGGAAGACGGACGCCGACGAGGTGATGCAGGTCGTCAAGGCGCAGGGCAACGAGAAGATGAACCTCGCGTTCTACGCGGAGCCCGACGCCAAGGCGTCGCAGCCGTGGTCGTTCTGGAGGCTGGAAGCGCCCGGCTTCGTCTGGAACTTCCGGGTCCTCCCGCACGTCCATACGTTCGTCAACATCTCGGCGAAGATCTGAGTAGAATGGCGGACGGATGACCGCCGTCCGCCCGCTCGCGATCGTCGTCGCCTTGGCCGCGCTTTCCTGCGCGTCGCCGGCCGGTCCCTTGTCCCCGACCGCGGAGGTCCGCGCGGTCCGCTACCTCGCCCGCGAAGTCCCGCAGTGGCCGGTGAAGAACAAGTGCTTCTCGTGCCACAACAACGGCGACGCCGCGCGGGCCCTCTACCTGGCGCGCCGGAGGGGCATCGACGTCGATCCCGCGGCGCTGGATTCGACCGACCGCTGGCTGGGACGCCCCGAGGCCTGGAAGGACAACGGGCCGCCGGTGGAATACAGCGACAAGAAGCTGGCCACGCTTCAGTTCGCCCACGCGCTGTCGACGGCCGACGGCCCTTCCGACGCGCGGTCCGCCGCGGCCGGGCAGCTCCGCGACCTCCAGGAGAAGGACGGCTCGTGGGCCGTCGATGCCGACGGTCTCCCGGGCTCGCCGGTCACCTACGGGCGCGTGCTGGCGACCGTCGTCGCGCGCCGGATCCTCGCCGATGCGGGCCGCGAGGAATTCGCGGAGGCGATCGACCGCGCCGATCGGTGGCTGAAGGCGAGACGGCCGGTGCTGGTGCTCGACGCCGCGGCGCTCCTGATGGGCCGCACGGGAAACGTCGAGACGTGCCTCCAGATCCTCCGCCGCGGCCAGACCCGCGACGGCGGCTGGGGCCCTTCCGTCACCTCGCCCCCCGAAGCATTCGACACGGCCCTGGCGCTGCTCGGGCTCGCCCTCCACCGCGATCGGCGGGGCGTCGCGGACATGATCCATCGCGGCCGCGAGTTCCTGGTGTCGATGCAGCTGTCCGACGGCAGCTGGCCCGAGACCACGCGTCCGCCCGGCGCCGAAAGCTACGCGCAGCGGATCTCGACGACCGGCTGGGCGCTGCTCGCGCTGCTCAATTCACGGTAAAGTCCAGCCGGACGCTGCGGCCGGTCGCGGCACGCTCGATGGGGCGGACGACGTCCACCTCGAACGGCCGCTCGATGCTGTTCCCCGCAAGGTCCTCGAGGACGACGTCGATGACGAGCGAGTGCGTCCCGGAGCTCCACTCCACGTCGGGCGTGAAGCGCCACCGCGTTTCCTCCCGGTCGATCCCGATCCGGCCCGCCACGGATTTCCCCGCGGCGTCGGCCACCGTGATCGACCGATGGAGCATCGCCTCGTCGAGCGGCTCGTTGAAGACGACGGTCAGCGGATCCTTCGAGCCGGCGTTCGGCGCGGTCACCGTCCACGCCTTGGGATCGGGCTGCTTCTCGTCGGGCGCGACGACCTTGAACGCCTTTCGGAATCCCTGCTGGAGCGGGCGGCCTTCGGCGTCGGGCCACGCCGCGTCCACGACCAGCGTGTAGGACTTCCCTTCCTCGAGGGCGGGGCCGGAGTCTTCGCGCGGCTTGAGTCCCCGCTTGATCCGGCCCGGATCGAAGAGCAGCGTCAGCCGCGTCGCCGGGCGATCCCACAGCTCCTCGCCGATCTCGAGAAACGGCAGCTCGACGGGCTTGCCCGAGCCGTCCAGCAGCCGCACGCGCTGATAGGCCTCCCGGCGCGACATGGGCCCCGAGAAGTGGAGATAGAACTTCAGCAGGTTCTCCGGCAGCACGTCGCGACTCGGAAACACGGCGACGATCCGGGTCGGCGGCGACGGCGGCGGCTTGGGGAGGCGGAAGCGCCTTTCCGACGTCTCGCCGGCGGCCGAGCGGAACCGGACGACGTACTCCACGCCCGGCTGCGGCGGAAATCGGGGCTCGAACGACAGGGCATCCTTCACCGCCCGGAGCTCGCCGAACAGCGGGGTCTCCGAACCGGCGACGGTGACCGTCAGCGTCCCCTCCGCCAGGCCGGATCCGGAAACGAGGAACCGGCGGCCGTCGAGGGAGAGCTCGGGGGAGGTGCCGGAGCAGGCCAGGGGGACCGCCGCCACCGCGATGCACGCGATGGCGGCGGTCCGCGCGAGGAAATTCATTTACGGCAGGGGAATCGTCTGGAGGTTCGTGGGGCCGCCGCCGTCCTTCACGAGGATCACGGCGTTGCCCTTGTTCAGGCGGTCCAGCTCGAGGACGCCCTTGAGCGAGCCGATCGTCTCATACGTCTGGCCGGCCTTGTCGTTGATCTTCTCGGTGATGCCCTTCTGGGCCTCGATGTTCTCGAGCGCGATCTTCATCACGCCGCGGCTGCTGTTGGCCATCAGGGCGTAGTCCTTGCCGCCGCTCTGGTAGACGATGATGTCGAGCGGGCGGTTCCGGTTGCCCAGCTCCGCGACCGTCGTGCCGCGCACCTTGGCGCCGGGCTTGAGCTCGTCGAGCGGGAATCGGACCAGCGGCGTGCACGTGTACGCCGCCAGCACGTTCTGCTGCTTCGCGACCGTGTAGAGGGCGAACGTCCGGACCGGCGACTTCGTCTCGAAGCGGCCGTGGGCGCCGTGGAAGATCTCCACGCCCGTGCCGGGGTCGGCTGCCTTGAACGGGAACGGGATCGACCGGAGGTTCGACGCGAACTCTTCGTTGGAGAGCCCCGCGACGATCACGCGGCCGTCCGCGTATGCCAGGTCGGTGATGGCCTCGGCGCGGGACTTGCCCTCGCCCGTCGGATTCGGAAGGACCGCCTTGCCGAACGCGATCTCCTTGAGCGACAGCTCGGAGATCTTGCCGGCGCCGTCCACGACGACGATCACGGGCACCGCGGCGGGACCGCGGCCGCGGGAGACCGACAGGTACGCCTTGCCGGTCGCGGGGTTGACCGACAGATCATTGATCAGCAGGTCGTTCGGCGCGATGCCGAGCGCCGAGGCGATCTTCTCGTCGAGCGCCGGGACATTGAGCTTCACGTCCTCGGGGTTGCCCTTCGTGTCCTCCGTCGACAGTGCGAAGACGGCGCCGCCGATCGGGTCGCCGACGAACAGGATCCCTTCCGGGCCGAACGCCAGCGGTCCGGCCGACTTGAGGTCGGGCGCGCCCTTCTTCAGGTCCTTCGTCAGCTCCTGGGCGAAGGCCGGCGCCGCGAGCACCGCGAACGCCGCGGACAGAATCCCCAGCTTCAGTCTCATCTTATTCTCCTCCCCTAGGGGTGATGGAACGTCCACGAATTCTACTAAAGGAACGATTCTGGCACCGCCCGGATATTCCCAATCCGGATTATTTCTGGTGCTCGATGCACCAGAGGCGGGTGCGCGTGCGAAGAAGGATCGCGGATCCGGAAATCGCCGGGGAGGCGAGGCACTCCTCGTCCGTCCGGTTTTCCGCGAGAAGGACGAACTCCGTGCCCGCCTTCACCACCGACGTCCGCCCCGACTCGTTCGTGAAGTAGACTTTGCCGTCGCCCGCCACGGGGGAGGACTTGAAGGCGCCTCGAAGCCGCGCGCGGTAGACCTCCCGACCCGAGGCGACGTCGCGGCAGATCAGCAGTCCCGATTCGTCGCACACGTAGAGCAGATCGCCGTACAGCACCGGAGAGCAGACGTAGGGACCGCCCCGCTCCGCCCGCCACGCCACCGCGCCTCCCGGCCGGATCGCCACCGTCGGACCATCCTTCCCCGACGCCGCGAGGATGAGGCCCTTCCCCGTCACCGGCGACGGAGCCACCCAGCCGGACATTCCTCCCACGCTCCAGTGCGGACGTCCCGACTCCAGATCGTAGGCGCGGACCTCATCCTGTCCGCTGACGATGAGTTCCCCGCCCACGATGATCGGGGTGCTCCAGGAGCGGAAGATTCCCTTCCGGGGCGTCTTCCAAACGAACTCTCCCGAACGGACGTCGAGTGCGGCCACGAACGAATCGAACGACTTCGGGCCTTCCCCGTCATGATCGCAGACCACGTAGACCCGGCCCTGATGAAGGACCGGAGAACTCGCGAGGCCGAACTCGGAGTCGAAATCCCCGAGGGAACGGGTCCAGAGGCGCTGTCCGGAGAAATCGGTCCCCACGGCGCCGGCGTTTCCGAAGACGGCGACGACGACTTTTCCGTCCGTGACCGGCGTCGCGGCGGCGTGTCCGGTCAGCGCGGAGGTGCGTTCGGGATCCGGATCCTTCGTTTCCAGCGTCCAGCGGATCGCGCCGCTCTTCCGATCGAGACAATGGAGGAGTCGCCGGGTCCCGCCTTCGATGGCCGACGTGACGAAGACGGCATCGCCGCTCACGATGGGGGAAGAGCTGCCTTCGCCGGGAATCGCGACGCACCAGGCGATGTTGCGGGCGGTCGGCCACGTCACGGGCAGCGGCGCTCCGTCGGCGACCGCGGCGCCGTCGGGGCCCCTCCATCGCGGCCAGTCCGAGGACGGGGACGCGCCGCATCCGGACAGAAGGACCATCGCCAGTCCGGCCGCCGTTCGCATACGGAATCTTACGCCGGGCTACGGCTTCGGGGCGAGTCGAACGACGAACTCGACGCGCCGGTTCAGCGCGCGGCCGGAGGAGTCGGCGCCGTCGGCGGCCGGCTCGTGCGCGCCGCGGCCCGCGGCGAGCAGCCCGCGGGGATCGAGCCGGTAGGGAGACTCGGGTCGCGTCATCCGGCGGAGCGTCTCGTGCGCCCGTCTCAACGAGAGATCGAGGGCGCCCTCCTCGTCGGCCGACGCGTGACCCACGAGCTCGATCGACGCCACGCGCGCCTGGAGCCGCTGGAGGAGCTGCGCCGCGAGATCCGCGATCTGGGTCCCCGCCGCGCCGAGCTGCGGCGAGCGGCGGTCGAACATTTCGTACGCGAACTGGAGTCGGAAGCCGTCCGCGTTCCGGAACACGTGGAGGGAGCCGCCGCCCGGCTGCCGGCCGGCCAGGATCCGGATTTCGTGGAGCACGGGCGAGAGATCCTCGGACGTGAGCGGCGCGTGGGGGGCCTTGGGGGCGGCCGGAACCCGCACCTCGGAGATGCCGACCTCGTCGCGCCACGCCTGCGCGATCGGCGCCGCCTTCGACGTCTCGATCGACGACACGGAGTAGAGCAGGATGAAGAGGCAGACGAGCTGCATCATGAAATCGGAGTAGGACATCAGCCAGCGGACTTCGGTTTCGTCCTTCTCCGGCGGCGGCGGCGCGAACCGGAGCTGCGCCAGCCGGCGCCGCTTCGCGATCAGCTCGTTGCCGCGGTCGAGAGTCGGCATCTCAGTCCGTCCGAACGTCGATCGTCACCCGGGACATCCCCGGTCCCGGCGTTCCGGCGGTCGTCATGAAGCGCGGATCCAGGCCGGCGCGGGTCAGGCGGTCGACCACCGAGCGGGCCCGCGCGAGCGCCAGTCGGATCGGGTCGCCGTCCGGCGCATCCTCGCCCGACGCCGTCACCACGATCCGGCCCGCGTAGGCGCGGAGAACGCGGGCCGACGCGTCGAGCGCGTCGCCGCCCGCGGCCGTCAGCGTCGCGGTCCCGGGATCGAAGACCGCGGCGTCGAACGCCGCGCGGAAGCCGCCGGTCACCGGCTCGATGCGGTAGCGCAGGTCCCGGGGCAGGTCGCCGCCGCTTAGCTCTCCGCCCAGGATCGAGCGGTCGCCGATCGCCAACTTGTCTCCGAAGGTCTTCGTCTCCTGGGCCGCCAGTTCGCCCATGCCGAGCGACGCGCGGTACGCCGCCGCGACCCGGCTCATCCGGCCCCGGTCGAGCGACGAGACCGAGTAGAGCAGGATGAAGAGGCAGACCAGCTGCATCATGAAGTCGGAGTAGGACATGAGCCACCGGACCTCGCTGTCGTCCTTCTCGCGGGTCGGCGGAACGCCCAGGACGAGTTTCCGGGGCTTGGCCACGGCTCTGCGCCTATCCTCTCTTCTCGCGGAGGAACGACCGGAGCTTCGCCTCGATCGACCGGGGCGAGTCGCCGGTCTGGAGCCAGATGATGCCCTTCACGATCATCTGGCGGTAGAGGACTTCGTGACGGTGCTTGCGGTCGAGCTTCTTCGCGATCGGCGTGAAGATCGCGTAGCAGGCGAAGACGCCGTAGAACGTGGAGAGCAGCGCCACGCCCATCTTCGGACCGATCTGGCTGGGATCGTCCAGCGACTTGAGCACGAAGACGAGGCCCAGGATCGTCCCGATCATGCCGAACGCCGGCGAGTAGGTGGCCATCGTGTCGTACGTCGCCCGCGTCCGCGCGTGGCGCTCGTCCATGCTCGCCATCTCGACGGCGAGCCGCTCCTCCACGAGGTCGGGCTCGACGCCGTCGATCGCCATCTGAACCGCGCGGCTCAGGAACCCGTCGGGGATCTGGCTGACGACCTTCTCGAGGCCCAGCAGGCCGTCCTTCCGGCTGATGCCGGCGTACGTGACGAAGTCGGCGATCAGCCGCTCGTAGTCGAAGACCGAGACGGTGAAGGCGACGCGGAGCGCCTGGAGCGACTCGCGGATCTCCTGCATCGAGAGGCCCGCGAGCGTGGCGATCATGGCCCCGCCGAACGAGACGACGAGCGCCTCCGGCGACCAGATCTCCTGGGCCGAGCCCTGCGCGACGCCCATGAAGACGACGCCGACGATGAGCAGGTATCCCAGGACCAGGAGGATGTCGAGCTTCAAACCGTTCTCCGATGAGCGTCGAGAATCGGCCTATCCGATCCTCTATTCTCTATCGTCATTTTAGCCCCTTTGCCCGTTCCGCAATTTTTGCGGCCGTGGCGGCGGTGACCCGCTTGTGGGCGAGGACCCCCGGCCCCTCGGACATCGGTTCGGCAAACAGGGTATCCGCCGCCGCGGGAGCGCCGGGGAGGACCAGCCCCCCCAGGATCCGGGCAAGCCCGTAGGGATACTTGCCGCGGCCGTCCAGGAGCGGCCAGGCGACGATGGCCGAGCCGGCGGTCGACCAGGGCGGAAGTCCCTGAGGATGGATCTTGAAGCTGGGCCACGCCTGGAGGGAATGGAGCGCGGTCACGATGAAGACATCGACCCCTTCGGACGCCGCGCCCTTCCCCGAGCCGAGGAGCGCGATCTCCTCGAGCGTGAGGACCGTCGGCGTCGGCGAGACTTCGATCCCGTCGGCGAGTTGCGCCGGCAGCGGCGTCACGGCCTGCGCGACGTCGTTGCCTTCCGCGAGCCGTTCCAGGGCCGCCGGCGATCCGTCGGCCCGCCGGACGCGGACCACGACGCCTTCCCGGTCGCCCGCCAGGAGTCCGTCGAGGATGCTGAACGAGAAGGCGCGTCCGGCCTTGGCCTGCAGCGCGGCGGCCGTCGCCTTCGGCGTCATCGGCGCCCCGTCGTTGCGCCACACCCCGGGGACCGAGACTTCGGCCCCGTCGATCCGGAGTCCGCATTTCGAAGGGCGCCCCTGGGCGTCGGCGCCCGCCGCGCGTCCGCGGATGGAGAACAGGCCGGGGAACTGGTCCAGCCGGACGACCGAGCCCCGCGTAAAGCGCCGGCCGAGAGGCTCCCACACGACGTTCGCCTGGCCGAGCCGGAGCGCCAGCGCCTTTTCCAGTTCGTCCGTCGGCGGCAGTCCGGGCCCGACGGCGACGAACCGGATGGGGATCGGGTGGATCGCGGCGGGTCCGACGGGAATGACCGCGGCGGGCGCGCCGCGAACGTTCGCCTCGAGCTTCCCGCCCGCCGACGCCAGGACGACCGAGCCCGATCCCGCGGCGGCGTCTTCCTTGTCGCCCGCGAGGAGAAAGGGACGGGTCATGCGCCCCTCGAGCGGCAGGGTCAGGGTTCCCACGGCGACCGACGCGACGTCGGGCTCGTCGACCACCACGCGGAGGCGATCAGGGGACGCCGCGACCGATTCCTCGCGCAATCGGCCTTTGTCGTCAAAGGATTCTCGAGTCAGCAGCGCGATACGCGCTTCGCGGACGGGTTGTCCGGCACCGTCGACGAACCGGACCTTTCCCGGCGGGGCTTCGGCTTTCGTGGAAGGCGGTCGGGTCGTGGGCGCGGAGGGGCCGGCCGCGCTTCCCTCCTCCTTGCGGGAACATCCGGAGGCGATCGCGCAAGCGGCAATGAGAGACAGGAGCTGTCTTCCCCTCATGGTTCACCCAAGTGTAGCACGATTGGCCCGGCGGGGACGGGAGAACCGGGGGCTCAGCGGGCGCGATAGGACGAGGTCCAAGAGGGCGCGGGCGGCGCTTGACGGGAGTCCATGAGCGCCCGGAACTCGGCGCGCGTGAGCATCTGCCCCGCGGGAAGGTCGAACTCCCGGTAGTCCAGGACGCCCCCCAGGTAGAGTTGCAGTTCCCCATCGTGCTCGGTGACGACCAGGATTGGACAGCAGGCCTTTCCGGCCCAGCGCGTCGTCTCGGCCCGCACGCCGGAGCCGTCCGTGACGGTGGCGAACGAGACGCACACACGCCGGTCGATGACGGGGAATGGCCAGTCCTTGCGGGATTCCCCCCGGAGGGCGTTGCTCAGGTAGTCGCCCAACTTGAAGTCGTAAACGTGGTCGTCCATTTCCTCGAGGATCTCCCCCCGGCGCTGCCGCTCGGCGAGCGTCTTGAACTTCTCCGCAAAGGCCGTCGACTCCGCGAATCCCTCGAGCCCCAGAGACTTGAAGAGGTCGCGCGCCGTCCGGCACAGATCGACGAGGCGCTGCCACGCTTCCAGGTGAGGATCGATGAGCGGAGGGACGAACTTCAGAATCCCCTTCCGCTCGAAGACATCCTGGACATGGACCGCATGGATCTCGCGGCTTCCCGCCCACGTCGCGAGAGCCGACGACAGGCCCCGATCGCGGTAGGCATCCGTACGCATGAACCTCGGAAACGCCGGGTCGGCGGGAAGTTCGGCCAGGGTGTCGCAGAGATCCCAGAGACGCTTCTGGAACGGCCCCGGCTGCTCCCGACGGGCGTGGTCGACGGCCAGCTTCAGCTCCGGCTCGTGCTCCAACGTCAGCGCCCGCGCTCGACGGCTCCCGCGGACCGCGAGCACATCCAGCCCCCGCGACAGCCGGTTGTTCGGGGTTCGGACCTGCGAGAAGGCGACGGCCTCGGGGGTCCTCCGAGGCGGATGGAGTCGCAGCGCGAGGGGTCTCTTCCCGGGGACGCTCACGCGGTCGCCCTCGCTGTCGAGCAGCATCGCGGGACGCGATGAAAATCGCCGACGAAGCCACTCGTCCCCGCGCGGCGACCCGAGATCCCGGGGCCACTCGACCGCCGGATCTTTCGCCTCCATCAGATCGAAGAGCGTCACCCCCTCGGGAGGGCCGAGAAGCGAATCGTACGTCGATTCCACGTCCTTCATGAGCTTCGCCAATCCCGGGGTGGTCTCGACGAGCCATGCCAGGATCCCCGCGCAGAGAAGTTCTTCGCGATCGTCGCCCTGCAGTCCTGCGAAGCCCCACCACCGCAGGTATCGATAGAGTCGCTGCAACTCCTCGGTCGCCGCATACGGGCCGGCCGGCTTGAACGCCGTCCATCGGATCGAGCGGTTCCAGAGTTCGGAACGGGTCTCTCCTTCCGCCTGCTTCGCGCGGGCGACCTCCGTCTCCACGATGGCGCGGATCGACGGCGATTCCGGAAGGGTCCCTGCCGGATCGAGCAGGAGTCGGCCGACCGCGATCAGTCCGAGAAGCCGACGGAAGGCGACGCGGCACGACTCCGGCAACTGCCGTTCGCGAGCGAGCGCGGCGTCCCAGAGTTTCGCGTGGATCTCCTGGAGCCGCCGGGCCTGCACGGCTTCAAGCCGGACCCACGAGCTCTCCAGCTCGACCAGGAAGAGTTCGATGCCCACGTCGACCGTGATGAACTTGGGCAGGAACGAGTATCCCGAGTAGTAGGCGCTGATGTCCCCCTGGGATGCCGCCAGCACCACGAAGCCATTGTTCTCGAGGAGCGCCCGGGCCTCCGCGTTCAACTGCACTTTGGAAAGACCTTCGACCTTCGACAGATCGTAAGGCGAGGAGCTGGAGCAGCCCAGCAACAGGACCATCGCCCCCCAAGCCGCGCCTCTCATCTTGCTTCCTTGAACGTGCGAGACGACGAGAGGGTTCAGGATCCCTTGGAAGACCGGGCCATCCATAGGATAATCGCAGGGATGCTGATCCTGCTCCTTTCCGCCGTCCTCGCGCAGGAGGGCTCGACCGCGAACTGGCCGTCGTTCCGGGGCACCGACGCCTCGGGCACCGCGACCGCAACGCTGCCGCTGACCTGGAACGGCGACGCGGCCGTCGGGCCGGCGAAGAACCTCCGGTGGAAGACGCCGATCCCGGGACTGAGCCATTCGAGCCCGATCGTCTGGGGCGACCGGCTGTTCGTCGCCACGGCCGTCCGCGTCGACGGCGCCGAATCGCCCCTCAAGGTGGGACTCTACGGATCGGGCGCGTCGGCCGACGACGATACCGAGCAGCGGTGGGCGGTCCTCGCCCTCGACCGGGCGACGGGCAAGATCCTGTGGGAGCAGACGGCGCGGCGCGGCACGCCGCGGGCGCGGCGCCATCCGAAAGCGACGCACGCCAACACGACGCTCGCCACCGACGGCACCCGCGTGATCGCGTTCTTCGGATCGGAAGGACTTTACGCCTACGACTTCCAGGGCGCGCTGCTCTGGAAGAAGGAGTTCGGCGTCCTCGACAGCGGCCCGCAGCGGACCGATCTCCAGTGGGGCCACGCCAGCTCGCCCGTGATCTCGGGTTCGACGCTCCTGCTCCAGGCCGACCAGAAAAAAGGCTCGTTCCTCGTCGCGCTGGCGATCGAGGACGGCAAGGAGCTCTGGCGCGTGGACCGCGACGGCGTCTCCGGGCAGTCCTGGGCGACCCCCACGGTGATCAAGGCCGGCGGGCGGACCCAGGTCGTCTGCAACGGCTATCCGTTCATCGCCTCCTACGACCTGTCGACCGGCAAGGAGCTCTGGCGTCTGAAGTCGGGCGGGGACATTCCCGTGCCGGCGCCGGTGTTCGCCCACGGGCTGATCTTCATCACGAACGCCCACGGCGGCCAGGCGCCGCTCTATGCAGTCCGCCCCGACGCGAGCGGCGACATCTCCCTGACCGACGGCCGGACCTCCAACGCCGGCATCGCGTGGAGCGAGCCGCGAAACGGCGCGTACATGCAGACTCCTCTCGTCGTCGACGACTTCCTTTACAGCTGCTCCGACGGCGGCGTGCTGAAAGTGTATGCCGCAACCACGGGCGAGCTGAAATATGCGCAGCGGCTCGGATCGGGCAAGACGGGGTTCACGGCGTCCCCGGTCGGCGTCGGCGGGCGGATCTACCTGACCAGCGAGGAAGGCGAGGTGCTGGTGATCCAGGCGGGGCCGCGCTTCGAGCTGCTGGCCTCGAACCGGATGGGCGAGCTGGTGCTGTCGTCGCCCGCGGTGGCGTCCGACTCCCTCTTCTTCCGGACCCGCCACCACGTCGTCGCCGTGAGCGACTAGCTGAAGTCGCTGAGGCTCCAGGCGTCGGGGTCGGCCTTCGGCGGCGGCTCGGTCTTGCCGACGATGCGCGGACGGATGGTGGTCAGCGAATCCTTGCTCTTCTCCATCACCATCAGGGTCCCGCATTCGGGGCACATGACCTTCTTGTCGATCTGCTCCGCGAAGACGCGGAGATACTCCCCGCACTGGCAGAGGATGTCCTGCGCGCCCGACGGCGCCTTCCGGCGGCGCGTCGTGCGGCCGAGCGGCTTGGCGGCGATGTAGGCGGTCACGGCCGGGGCACCCGACGCCGGCGCCTCCTGGCGGCGGACCTTCGTCTCGAGCGTGTCGGGGTCCTTGTATTTCTCGATGACCATCGCGGCGCCGCAGACCGGGCACTTCACCCGCTTCCCCGCCTGGTCCTTCTTGGCGACGAGCACCTGCCCGCACGAGCAGACCAGCTGGAGCGATCCCGCCGGGATGCGGATCCCGGCGCTGGTCGCGGCGACGCGCATCAGGATCCTCGCGCGGGTCTTCGGATCGACGGCCCAGACGGCCTTGAAGGGGGCGGAGCAGGAGGGGCACTTGACCTCGCGGCCGACCGACGCGACCGGGATGGGGACGGCGGTCGCGCACTTGCAGCGCACGGTCCCGGCCGGTTCCTTCGACGCCTCGTCCGCCATCCCTGTCCCGATCCTACATGTTGACGGTGTTCCACTGCTGCTGCTTCGGATAGTGGCGCAGCAGCTCCTTCTTCAGGTGTTCGAACGCCTCCTTCGGGCTGTCGCACACCTTGAAGAGGTTGAGGTCGCGGGGGCTGATCGTCCCCCAGCGCATCAGCGCGTTGAAGTCGAGGAAGTCGCCCCAGAACTTCTTCCCGTAGAGGATGATCGGCAGCGGCCGGCCGATCTTGCGCGTCTGGACGAGGGTGAGGATTTCGAAGAGCTCGTCCATCGTGCCGAAGCCGCCGGGGAAGATGACGAGCGCGCAGGCGAGATACGCGAACCACAGCTTGCGCATGAAGAAGTAGTGGAACTCGAACAACAGGTCGGGGGTGATGAACGGGTTGGGCCGTTCCTCCGTCGGCAGGCTGATGGCCAGGCCGACGGTCGGGCCGCCCGCCCGCTCGGTGGCGCCGCGGTTGGCCGCCTCCATGATCCCCGGCCCGCCGCCGGAGCAGATGACGAACCGCTTGCCCTGCCCGAGCGACTTGGCCCACTGGGTGAGGAGCGCCGACAGCTCGGCCGCTTCCTCGTAGTAGATCGCGAGCTTCATGTCCCCTTCGAGCTTCGCGAGCTTCTCGCGCAGCGCCTTCGGGGGCTTCGCGCTTCCGAACTTCTTCTTCTCCTCCTGCGCGGCGGCGTACTCGGTCTTCACCGCGACCGGCGGCCGGGCGCGGGCCGAGCCGAAGAAGACGATCGTCTCGCGGACGTCGGACCTCTGGAACCGCTGGAGCGGCTCCATGTACTCGCACATCATCCGGATGAGCCGCGCGTCGCGACTCTTGAGGAACTGCGGATTGAGGTAGGCCTTCATGGCCTTCTTGGGGGGCACGAACTCCGACTGGCCGCCGTTCTCGCCGCTGAGCTGATCAACCATCCAGTTTCTCCAAATCCGCGAGGGCCGCCTTCACCAGCGGCCCGATCGTCTTCTCGCTGAAATCGAACTTGAGGCCCGAGGCCTTGAAGAGGTCCGGCAGCGGCCGCGTCCACCCGAGCGACTCGCCCGCGCGGTACTTCGCGATCGCGCTCTTCCGGCTCTTCTTCGCGTTGCGCCAGACCTGCAGCGCACCGGTCTGCGCAATTCCGTACTCGATGTAATAAAAAGGGACCGTGAACAGGTGGAGCTGGCGGTGCCAGTTGTACGCCTTCGCGTCCTCGTAGCCGCTCCAGTCCTCCGCCCCGCCCAGCCGCTGCCGGAGGTCGAGCCACGCCCTCCTCCGGTCGACCCGCGAATGGTCGGGATCGGTGTAGACCCAGTGCTGGAAGGCGTCGATCGTGGCGACCCACGCGTAGGTGGAAAGCAACCCTTCGAGGTGGTGGGCCCGCGCGCGGTCGGCGTCCTTCTTCGAGTAGAACTCCTCGAGGTACGGCTGGCCGAGCAGTTCCATCCCCATCGACGCGACCTCGGCGAACTCCGTCGGATAGTCGCGGTTGAAGCGCGGCTCGTGGTGGCGGCACTGGAGCGAATGGAACGAATGGCCGCCCTCGTGGAGCAGCGTCTCGACGTCGCCGTGGAGGCCCGCGGAGTTCGAGAAGATGAACGGGACGCGCTCGACCTCGAACACGGTCTGGTAGCCCCCGGGCGCCTTGCCCTTCCGGCTGTCGAGGTCGAGGTAGTCCTTCGAACGGATGTAGTCGAACATCTTCGCGAAGTCGGGATGGACCTTTTTGAAGATGCGGCCGCAGCCGTCCATCAGCTGCTTCATGGACTTGAACGGGCGCAGCGGCGCGCGGCCCTCGGGATCGACCGCGAGGTCCCACGGGCGGAGCGGCTCCACGCCGAGCTTTTGCCGCCGCCGCTCGTGGCGCCGGCGCAGCGCGGGGACGACGGCCTTCTCGTTCGCGCGGTGGAAGTCGAAGCAGTGCTGCGGCGTGTAGTCGAACCGCCCCCGCGCCTGGAACGTGTAGTCGCGGTAGTCCTTGAACCCGGCGTTGCGGCCGACGGTCGTCCGCAGCTTGATCATCTCGTCGTAGAGGTCCTCGAGCGCGTCGTGGTCCTGGAGCCGCCGCTTCGAGATCAGCTCCCACACTTCCTGCCGCCGCGCGCGGTCGTTCTCCTCCAGGTGACGGGCGACCTGCTGGAGCGTCTGCTCCTTGCCGTCGTAGGTCACCGTCATCGCGCCCATGGTCTTCTGGTACTTCTGCCGGAGCTCGGCGTCCTTCGCCTCGAGGGCGATGTTCGCCTCGCGGTAGAGCTCGAACTCGTTGGCGATGAACCGGTCCATCACGCCGTAGACGTTCTTCGGCAGCGACTTGCGCTTCGGGTGGTCGAGGTAGAGCTTCTTCAGGGTCTGCCACCGGGGCTTGCCGAGGGGGCCGATGACGGTCTCGAGGTGGAGGTACTTCTTCTCCTTCTCGGCGTTCTCGGTGTCGCACGTCATCGCGACGTACCGGCGGCTCGACTCCTCGTTCCACGCGCTTTCGAACTCGCTCCAGTCCTGGAGCCACGCGCGGAGGTCCCGGGTTTTCGCGTTCTTCTCGAGCTCGTCGAAGAGCGGTTCGAGCTGCTTCCAGTCGTCGAAATCGAGGTTCTTGGGAACCCATCGGAGGGGGAAGGCCTGGTCGAGCTTCATGATGGAAGAGTAGTTGGGAGTATACACGATTGTTAGAATCCCCTTCCATGAAACGAATCGCGCTCTTCCTCCTGCTGGCCGGGTGCACGTCGGACCCGGCCCCTGCCCCGCAGGCCGCACCGACCCCTGCCGCGAAGGCCCCCGGCGTCCCCGCCGCGATCGCCGCCGACGGCGTCCCGGCGGTTCCGCAGGAGATCACCCAGCGGCTCGCCCAGTTCCAAAGCGCCCGGAGCGCCTCGTTCGAGGATTTCGGGCCCGACGGCTCGCTCCTGATCGCGACCCGGTTCGCCGAGACCTCGCAGCTCCACGTGGTCCCCTTCCCCGGCGGCCGACGCGAGCAGATCACGTTCACCCCGGAGCCCGTCTCGGGCGGCGTCTTCATTCCCGGAACGTCCGACGTCCTGTACACCCAGGCGCGCGGCGGCGACGAGAACTACCAGGTCTACCGGCTCGACCGCAAGCAGGGCCGCTCGACCCTGCTCAGCGACGGCAAGTCCCGCAACGGCCTGGGACCGATCAGCCGCGCCGCCGACCGCGTAGTCCTCTCCTCCAATCGGCGCAACGGCAAGGACACGGACCTCTATCTCCTCGACCTCAAGACGGGCGCCACGGAGGTGCTGCTCGAGACGAAGGGGGAGTTCTGGGCGGCGCTGGACTGGTCGGCGGACGACACGCGACTCCTGCTGCTCCGAATCGTCTCGGTGAACGAGAATTACCCCGTCGTGCTCGACCTGAAGACGCGTCAGCGGACCCCGCTCCCGTCCCTCGGCTCGGGCAAGTCCGCGTCGGGCTCCCTTCGATACCTGCCCGACGGACGGATCGCGCTGTCGAGCGACGCCCAAGGGGAGTTCCGCCAGATGGCGATCCTCGATCCGGCCACCAGCAAGCCCGACTGGACGAAGACCTCCTGGGACGTGACCGACATCGAGATCGCCGGCGACCGGATCGCCTATGTGACCAACGAGGACGGCGCGTCGAAGCTGATGCTGACCCATCCCGACGCCGCGGTCGATCTGCCCGTCGGGATCGTCTCCGGCCTTCGGGTGTCGCGCGACGGCCGGCGCCTCGGATTCACGCTTAGTCGACCCGACGCGCCGAGCGACGCCTACACCTACGAGATCGGCGAGAAGAAGCTCGTCCGCTGGACTTACAGCGAGACCGGCGGGCTCGACCCGTCGACGTTCGTCGTGCCCCAGCGGATCTCGTACAAGTCGTTCGACGGACGCGAGATCCCGGCCTACGTCTACAAGCCGCGCGGCGCGAAGAAGGCGCCCGTCGTGATCTCCATCCACGGCGGCCCCGAGGGACAGTACCAGCCGTTCTTCACCCCGATCACCCAGTACTGGGTGACCGAGCTCGGCATCGCGTTGATCGCCCCGAACGTCCGCGGCTCGACCGGCTACGGCAAGACCTACGTCGCCCTCGACAACGCCGAGAAGCGCGAAGACTCCGTGAAGGACATCGGCGCGCTGCTCGACTGGATCGCGACGCAGCCGGACCTCGACGCCTCGCGCGTCGCCGTCACCGGCGGCAGCTACGGCGGCTACATGGTCCTCGCCTCGCTCGTCCATTTCGGCGACCGCATCAAGGCGGGCGTCGACATCGTCGGCATCGCGAACTTCATCACCTTCCTCGAGAAGACCAGCGGCTACCGCGTCGATCTCCGCCGGGTCGAGTACGGCGACGAACGCGACCCCCGGATGCGCGCCGTCTTCGAGCGGATCTCCCCCTCCAACCATGCGGACAAGATCAGGTCGGCGCTCCTGGTCGCCCACGGCCGCAACGACCCGCGCGTCCCCTTCTTCGAGGCCGAGCAGATCGCCGCCAAGGTGCGCGCGCAGGGCCGCCCCGTGTGGACGGTGTTTGCAGACAACGAAGGCCACGGATTTGCGCGCAAGGAGAACCGCGACTACCTCAGCGCCGTGATGACGCTCTTTTTCAAGAGGACGTTGCTGGAATGAGCAATTGGTGACGGGGCGTGGGTCGTTGAGGGTCGTGTCGTAGCAGACTAGGTGGGTCGCGGTCGTGTCATTCTGATTCTTATTCTGATTCTCGTCACTTCATACAAACCGCTCGAACTTCGGCAAGGTCGACGAGTCCCTTCATGATCTTGCGAATTCCGTCCTGCTTCAGCATCACCATGCCCTTCTTGACGGCGAGCTCTCGGACCTTGCTGGAGAGCTCCTTGCCGTAGATCATGTGGCGGATCTCGTCGTCGACCAGCAGGAGCTCGTGGATGCCGGCGCGGCCCTTGTAGCCGGACTTGTTGCACCGCTCGCAGCCGCGCGCGCGGCAGAGCTCGACCTTCTCGCGGACGTACCCCTGCTTGTCGAACAGGGCGTCGTCGCCGAACTCGTGGCGGAGCTTTTCCCACTCGGCCTGATCGGGGACGTACCTCTCCTTGCACTCCTTGCAGAGCGTCCGCAGGAGGCGCTGCGCCAGGATGCCGAGCAGCGAGTCGCCGAACGTGTACGGGTCGAGGCCCATGTCCAGCAGGCGGGTCACCGTCTCGGGCGCGTTGTTCGTGTGAAGGGTCGAGAAGACCATGTGGCCGGTCAGCGACGCCTCGATCGCCGCGCTCGCGGTCTCGAGGTCGCGCATTTCGCCGATCATGATGATGTCCGGGTCGAGTCGCAGGAACGAGCGGAGCGCCTTTTCGAACGTGAAGCCGATCTTCGGCAGCACGCTCACCTGGCGCAGGCCGTTCTGGGTGATTTCGACCGGGTCCTCCGCGGTCCAGATCTTCACGTCCGGCTTGTTCAGGAAGCCCAGCCCCGAGTGGAGCGTGGTCGTCTTGCCGGAGCCCGTGGGACCGACGCAGAGGAAGATGCCGTACGGCTGCTCGACGATCGTCTTGAACTTGTCGAGGTTGTCCAGCTCCATCCCGAGCTTCTCGATCGGGATCGGCTTCGAGGCCGCGAGGATGCGGAGCACCGCGTCCTCCTGGCCGCCCGTCGTCGGGATCGTCGCGACGCGCAGCTCGATGTCGCGCGCGCCGAACTTCTTGAACGGGATCTTGCCGTCCTGCGGGAAGCGGCGCTCGGCGATGTCGAGGTTCGCCATGATCTTGATGCGCGCCACCATGGCGCGCCCGTTGCCGTTGGGGATTTCGGGGAGTCCCGGAACGTTGGTGCAGGAGCCGTCGATGCGGACGCGGACCACCACCGGCCCCTCCATGCGGGGCTCGATGTGGATGTCGCTCGCGCCCATGTCGTTCGCCTTCTCGATGATCGCGTTGACGAGGCGGACGAGCGCGGCTTCGTTGGCCTTGTCCTTGTCGTTGTCCGCGCTCTTTTCCTCCGAGGCGCTCTTGTTGGTGGCGTCCTCGCTCGCGATCTCGCTCATCAGGCTGTTGAGCTCGGCGGACCCCACCGCCTTCACCTGGGCGGCGAGGAACGAGTCGATGAACTCGTTGATGTCCTCCCGGATCGCGACGTTGACGAGGATTTCCAGCCCGAGGCGGCGCGCGATGTCGTCGCGCAGCGACAGGTTCTTCGGGTTGGCCATGAGGACCGTGGCCCGGTTGCCCGCCTTCGAGATCGGCACGAACGAATGATGCTTGAGGAGGTCGAGGGTGAATTTTTCCAGGAGCTCCATCGGAGCGAAGTGACCCGTGGAGTACGACATGAACGGGACGCGGTAGAAGTCGCTCAGGCTCTTGCCGAGCTCGTCCTTCGGGACCTTGAAGTTGTTGATCAGGACCTGCTCGACCGAGAAGCCGCTCTTCTGGCCCTGGGCCGCAGCCTGGTCCACCTGATCCTGGGTCAACCGCCCGCCGCGGATCAGCGAATCGTAAGGCGAGGTCCGGACCGCGGCGCGCTGCTGGTTGGAAAACGCGGTGCCCAGCGTCTTGGCGAGGTCCTCGACGATCACCATGTGATCCTCGCGGAACGCCATGCCGTGGGGCGCGTTGAGGCACTCGATGACGCCGAAGATCTTGGCGTCCTTCATGATCGGGACGGCCAGGATCTGCTTCGTCTTGAAGCCCGTCTTCTTGTCCCAGCTGGAGTCGAACTTCAGGATCGGATCGACCGCCGCGACGGACTTGGGATCGTACGCGTCGGAGATCCGGATGATGCGCTTTTTGAGCGCGACGTAGCCGACGATGCTATTGGAGGCGATGGGGACGCGGATTTCCTTGACCTCGTTTCCGTCCATCGACTTCGTGATCATCTCTTCCTTGCCGGGGTCCTTCGCGAAGATCGAGACCCGCTCGCAGCCGACGAGGCGCTGCACGTCCTCGCGGACCGAAAGGATGATCTCGTCGAGCGAGGCGGTGTGGATCTGGTCGGTGACTTCGCGGATACGGCGTTCGGTTTCGAGCTTCGCGGAGAGTTCGTCGAGCCGGGCGAGGACATCGTCTCCGGCCTTGGTGCCGAGAGGGTTAGGCATGGAGAAATGGTATCCCGCGAGTTTCCACAGTCAAGTGAACGGCGAGTTATTCGCCGGGTTTCGGCGGCGGAACGACTTCCGTGATGCGGATGGCGAAGTTGTCGCGCACCACGAGGACCTCGCCCCGCGCGACGAGGCGGTCGTTGACGTAGACGTTGACCGGATCGCCCACCAGGCTGTCGAGCGCGACGACCGAGCCGGAGCCGAGCTTGAGCACGTCCTTCACGTTCAGCTTCGCGTTGCCGAGCTCCACGCGGACCTGGACGTCGACGTCGCCGAGGAAGTCGAGCCCCGCCTCGGGACGGGCGGCGGCGGGCTCCGCCGCGGCGGGCGGCGCCGGACGGGGAGCCGGATCCTTCCGGGCCTCGGCCGGGGCCTGGGCGGCCGCCGATCCGGCGAGGACCTTCATCAGCTCGTCGATGTCTTCCTGGCGCGGCTGTTCCGGCATACGTTTCTTACCGCCGTTCGGGCAGCCTCTTGTCCGAGAAGAGGACCTTGGAGATCGATTCCTGCGCGTCGCGGGACGACCCCAGCTCCCGGTTGAGGCGGTCCTTGATCTCGGTCAGCAGCGTGTCCACGATCCCCGGCTTGCGCAGATCGGCGTCGGACTTCTTGTCGAGGATCTCGTTCAGGATGATGTGGCGGAACAGGTCCCGCCGCCGCTCCACCTGGGACTTCAACATCGCCAGGTCCCGTACCTCGGGATTGAGCACCACGGCGACCTTGAGCATGAACGGCTCGCGGATCAGCGCGCCCGGCTCGGGCGACATCTCGCGCGTGAACTGTCCCAGGTCGACCTGCTGGTACCGGTCCTGGGTCGCCGGTCCGGTTCCGCCGCCCTGGAAGGACGACAGGATCCGGACGATGATGATGACGGTGATCAGGGCCGCGACGCCGAGGCCGAGGTAGCCCGCAGGCGACATCATCCGCCGGGGCGGCGGCGGCGCCGGCACGGGGAAATACTGGCCGCTCGCGCCGGTCCTCTCGGGAGCGGAGGTTGGGGGCATCTCGATCTCCTACGACTTCTCTCGGCCCTGCAGCGGGACGGCCATCCGGACCCCGCGGTTGTACTCGATCACGCGCCGGATCACCTCGTCCACCTTCTCCTTCACCACGACCTTCTCGTGGTTGACGAGGGTGATGATCGTATCGGGCGTCTCCTCCAGGTACTGGATGAGATCCGCGTTGACGACGAACTCCTTCCCGTTCAGCCGGGTGACCTTGATCACGGGGGGATTATAACCCCTCAAGCTAGATCGGCAAAAGACCCGGAATTAAAGAATGAGAATCAGAATGAGAATCAGGCGGGAACCTAAGCCAGAAAGTCCACAAGATGGACCCGGGAGGCGACCGGGAGGGAGACCCATTCGGAGGAGGGAGGGTCGGAGGAGACGACCACGCGAAGGTCGCCCACCTTGATCCCCTTCCCCTCCAGCATCGTCCGCAGCTGATCGAGCTGGGACTCGATCCGGCCCCGGGCGGCCTCGCTCGCCGCCTGAACGACGCCGTGGACGGCGCCGCCGCGGAACGACAGCTCGATCAGGAGTTCGGGATTCAGGGCGATCTGGAGCCGGGCGATCTTCTCCGGACGCAGAAGAGGGATGGCCTCCACGATCCGATGGAACGCCGCGGTCGGGCGGCCGGGCGCAACAGAAGCGGACCGGCCGGCCACGGCAACCGGGGCCTGGCGAGAGGATCCGGCCGCGTTCTTCGTCCGCGGCGGGAGGAACCGTACGGAGTCGGTCGATCGAGGACTCTTGCGGAAGTCCGCAGGTGCGGCGGTCCGCCGGCCTGGCGGGAGGGGCTGAGGTTCCTCCCGGCCGGAGGCGGAGCTCTGGCGCGTGGTGAATTTCGGCAGCGACGGCGCGCCGAGAATCGCCCCGGACCCCAGCATGGACACCCCTTGAGGCTACTTGCGGAACTCCTCGTTGAGGCGCTCGACGCGCGTCTTCGTCCCCGGCGGCGCATCGGCAGGCACGCGGCGGAACTCGTCCTCGAACTGCGGGTCGATCCGCAGCGCGTCGAGGACCTCTGCCGACTTCCCCGGCCGCAGGGCGCGGAGATAGCGCACGAACCGGGCGTCGTCTCCCGACTTCAGGAACGAGACGATCCCCGGCGCCTCCATCCGGGAAAGGATCGGCACGTTGGCCGCAAGCTCTGCATCCGATTTGCTCTGGGCGAGCTCGTCCTGCGCCTTCTTCGCCTCGGCCGCCGCGGCGTCCGCCTCCCGACGCTTCCGGTCGAGCGTGTCCTGTTCGGCGCGGATCAGGGCGAGCCGCGTCGCGGCGCGTTCGTCGACTTTCTGGAGTTCCTGCGACCGCTGCTCGAGGATCCGCTCGCGCTCCCCGAGGGCGTCCGCGGGCCTTTTCTCGACGACGGGGGCGACGGCGGCCGTCCGGCCGAAGAGCGCCTGCCCGGCGGCGTCGACCCGGGCGCCGGTCACCGTGCCGCGCCAGAAGAGCACGGCGACGACGACCGCCGCGACCGCGACGGCCCAGGCCGCGAGCACGGCATAGATCTTGAGAAGGCCGGCCAGCAGATTCCTCATGCGGTCCTCCGGCCGAGCTCATCCAGGAACTTCCGCTCCTCGAGATCCGCTCCCTGGCGGTGCTGCCGCGCCTGCTTGTCGCGCAGCTTCTCCATCACGCGGACGCCCTTGCGCGCCTCCGTGACCTGCTGCCGCTTCTCGATCTCGACGAGCACCTGCGCCTGAAGCGTCTCGTACTCGCGCTGGAGCAGCCGCTCCAGCGACGCGGCGAAGTCGCCCGCGAGGCGCAGCCGCGCCACGTCGACCGCCCGCTCCTGCAGGAGGCGCAATTCCTTCCTCGCGTCGTCCTGCTGGTTCATCAGGCCGAGGATGATCCGGTTCCGCTCCGCCACCGCCTGCTGGGCGGCCGCGAGCTCGCGCTGCGCCGACTTTTCCTGCAGCCGGCGGACGTCGAGAACCTTCTCCAGGCGAAACTGGAACGATTTGGCCATGGCTTAGGTCTCCTTCCCGAAGCTTTTCGCCAGATCGAGCAGCGCCGCGCGCGTGGCGTCGAGAGTCGCCGTCTCGGCGACCCCCTGGCGCAGGAATTTTTGGATCGCGGGACGGCAACGGACGGCCAGGTCGATCTCCGGATTCGATCCCTTCACGTACGCGCCGACGTTGATCAGGTCCTCCGCCTCGCGATAGGCGGCGAGAAGCGACCGGAGCCGCGTCGCCGCGTCGACCTGCTCGCGCGGCGCCACGTCGTGCAGCAGGCGCGACACGCTCTGCAGGGGATCGATCGACGGATAGTGGCCGCGCACCGCGAGATCGCGCGAGAGCCAGACGTGGCCGTCGAGGATCGACCGCGCGGCGTCGGAGATCGGCTCGTTCGCGTCGTCGCCTTCGACGAGGACCGTATAGAACCCGGTGATCGTCCCCTTGCCCGATCGGCCCGCGCGCTCGAGGAGCCGCGGAAGGAGCGCGAAGACCGAGGGCGGGTAGCCCTTCGTCGCGGGCGGCTCGCCCGCCGAGAGGCCGACCTCGCGCTGGGCGTTGGCCATGCGGGTGATGGAATCGAGGAGGAGCAGGACGTCGAGCCCCTCGTCGCGGAAGTACTCGGCCACCGCGACCGCCGCGAACGGCGCGCGGACGCGCAGCAGCGCAGGGCGGTCGGACGTCTCCACGACGACGACGCTCCGCTGCAATCCTTCGGGGCCGAGGTCCTTCTCGACGAACTCGCGCACTTCCCGGCCCCGTTCGCCGACGAGTCCGATGACCGTGACGTCGGCCGCCGTTCCGCGGGCGCACATCCCGAGGAGCGTGCTCTTGCCGACGCCCGAGCCTGCGAAGAGCCCGAGGCGCTGGCCTTTGCCGCACGTGAGGAGCGAGTCGATGGCGCGGACGCCGGTCCCGAGAGGCTCGCGGATCCGCTCGCGGTCGAGCGGATGGGGCGCGCGCGCCTGGAGCGGATTCATCCGCTCGACCGTCAGCGGCGGCCCGCCATCGATGGGCGTCCCCTGCGCGTCGATCACGCGGCCCAGAAGGCCGCGGCCGACGGGCATGCGCTGGACCTGCGACCGGCAGAGAACTTCGTCGCCGCGCCGGACGCCCTGGAGCTCGCCGAGCGGCATGAGAAGCGTGACGTCGTCCCGGAAGCCGACCACCTCGCACGGCACGGGGGCGCCGCCCGAGACGCGGATGTCGCACGACGCGCCGACCGGCAGCGCCAGCCCTTCGGCCTGGACCACGAGCCCGATCGCCTGCCGCACGCGGCCGCGGACGCGGACGGGTTCGAGGTCGGCCAGGAGCTCGACGCAGCGGGCGAGGCTCATCCCAGCAGCCCCCGCTCGATCTGATCGAGCTGCGCGGCGATGGTGGCGTCGACGGAGCCTTCGCGCGTCTGGACGATCACGCCTCCCGGCTCGACGGCCGGCGACGGTTCCAGCGCGATCTTCTGGAGGTCGGAGAACTCGCGCCGCAGGTCCGGCAGATAGGCCTCGACCCGGGCGAGATCCTGCTCGTGGAGGAGGACCTTGAGCTCGCGGCGGCTCGCCGTGAGCTCGATCGCGCGGCGGAGGTTCTCGACGGCGACCGTTCCGGCGGCGATCTCCTTCTTCACGACCTTCGCGGCGATCCGGAGCGCCAGCTTGATGAGGTCGCGCTCGGCGAGCATCGTGAGCTCCGCGCGCCGGTCCTTCAGCGCGTCGGCCGCCCGGCGAAGCAGGTCGGCAAGCGGCGCGGCGTCCCGGCGGGCCGCGTCGATCGCGTCCGCCTTCGCGAGCTCCAGGCCTTCGCGGCGGGCCTGGTCGCGGATGCGGTCGCGCTCGGCTTCCGCCTCGCGGATCTCGGCGCGGAGCCGCTCGAGGTCCGCCGCGGCCTGGACCTCGGCGTCGAACGATTTCAGGTCGAACGGGTGGAAGTCGGCCATCACATCACCAGCGTCTCCGTCCCGCCGCGCCCCTCGATGATGAGCTCGCCGGCCTCCTCGAGGCGGAGGACCTCGTCGACGATGGCGTTCTGGGCCGCCTGGACGTCGACGACGCGGACGGGACCCATCAGGTCCATCTCCTCGAGGACGCGCTCCTGGGCGCGCTTGGACATGTTGTGGAAGAACTTGTCGCGGAGCTCGGGGCTCGCGGTCTTGAGGGCGAGCGAGAGGCGCGACGTGTCGATCGTCTTGAGCAGGTTCTGGATGCCGCGGTCGTTGATGCGGATCAGGTCCGCGAACGTGAACATCTGGCGGCGGAGCTTCTCGACGAGGTCGGGCTCGTCCATCCGGAGGTTTTCCATGATGGTCCGCTCGGTGGCGCGGGCCACGTGGTTGAGGACTTTGGCGGCGGCGGCGATGCCGTCGGTCTCGCGCATGTCGGAGGCGCCGAACGCGGCGAGGCGGCCCTGGAGGGCCTTCTCGACCTGCTCGACGACGGCGGGGCTGGTGGGCTCGATCGTCGCGAGCCGGCGGATGACTTCCTGCTGCTTGGCGAGCGGGAGGCCTTCGAGGACGCGGCCCGAGCGATGGGGCTCGAGGTACGAGAGAATGAGCGCGATCATCTGCGGATGCTCGTCGGCGATGAAGCCGACGATGCTGTCGGGGTCCGCCTTGCGGAGGAACTCGAACGGCGTCTTGCCGACGGCCGCCTCGACGTTGGCGAGGAGCCGCTTCGCCTCCTGGGGCTCGTGGATCTTCTCGAGGAGCGACTGGGCGGTGCGAAGGCCGCCGGACTCGACGGCCTGCTGCGAGACGTGGTAGGTGTAGAACTCGCGGAGGACCTTCTCCCGCTCGGCGCGGTCGGGGGGCGCGGAGTCGAGCCGGACGATCTCGGTGGCGATGCGCTCCTGCTCGGGCTTCTCGAGCTGGGCCATGAGGCGCGCGGCGGTCTCCTGGTCGAGCGAGACCATGAGAATGGCGGCGCGTCGGGCGCCGGCGGCCTCGGCCGCAGCGCGGGGATCCCGGGTGGGGGCCATCTCGATCTCCTACCTTCCGCTCATGAACGACTTGAGGCTGGCGGCCACGCTCTGCGGATTCCGGCCGACCATCTCCTGGAGTCCCTGCTTGAGCCGTCCGAGATCCGTCTCGCCGGGCACGCCGAACTCGACGGCGGCCTCGCGCTCCTCGGTGAGCGCGGTGGTGAGCGCCTGGAGCTCCTCGACGGTTTCCTGGGTGCCCGCCCGCTGGATCGTCCGGAGGATCCCGCCGATCGACGCCAGCACCAGGATCCCGAGCACCAGCTTGGGCCAGTTTGCGCTGAACCAGTCGACGGAACTGGGCGCCTGAACCGCGGCGGCCGCGGGTTCCGGCTTCTTCATCGGGAAGAGCTGGATTGCAATGTCTTCCGACCGAGCCTCGGATCCGGCAGCGGCGCGAATCACCTCGCGGAGCTCGGGAAGCTGCCGTCGCGCTTCCGCCAGCATTGCCTCCTCGATCGGGATTCGGACGGCAACCGTGATCCGCTGGATGTCCCCGGCGGGGGCATCTTCAACCACCTTGCGGCTTCCCGCGACGCTCTTCTCACTGGTCTGAGTCTCGGTTTCGTCGGGAACGGTCGTCGGTTCGGCAACGGAGTCGCCCTCCCCCTTGCGTACCCCCGACGGTGGGGCGCCGCCACCCTTCCGGACTTTCCTGTTTTCGGTGCTTTCGATGATCACGGGCCTGGTCGGCGTCACTTCTTCCGTCTTCACGCTCTTGCTGGCCACCTTGATGCGGACGATCACGGCCGCCGTGGGATACTCCATCAGGCTCGCCTTGATATTCTCCTGGATGCGTTTCTCGATGCTGAAGTAGTCGTCGCTCTCTTTCGAGCCCAAGCGGTACGACTTCCCTTTCGTGTCCATGATGTGGACCATGTCTTCCTCGACGCCCGAAACGGCGCGGGCGACCAGTCCCGTAATCGCACGGACGTTCTTCTGGTTGAGCTCCATGCCGTCCTTGATCTCCAGCGTTACGGCTGCGCTGGGCTTCGGGCCGGCGAATCCGAGGGAGTAGTTCGTGGAGCCGGGATTGATGAGGAGCCACGCGTTCCGCACCGATTCGATGCTTCGGATCATCCCTTCGAGCCGGGTCTGGAGGGCAATCTGGAGCCGCTTCTCCTGTTGCCACCGGGGCGCGAAGATGTCGGACTGCTCGAGGAACTTGTAGACCGAATTGGTGTTCACCGCGCCGTCGCCGGCCAGTTCGACGAGGAGACGATCGGCGTCTTCCTTAGGAACATAGATGTCGCTGCCGCGGATCTCGTGCTTCTGATTGCGCTCCTGGAGTTTCTTGAGGATGGCGGTTCTGTCGGCCTCCGCCCCCGCGACCCGGACCCAGGACTGGGTGGTGCCGAGGGAGCTGACGACGAGGAGGACGACCATGAGGCCGGCCGCCGCGCCGAGGATGACGCGCTGGGTGGCGGACAGCGTGGACCACATGCGCCCCACGGATTCGAGGGCGCGCTTGAGAGACTCCATGACAACCCCTTTCCCTCTCTCCCTTCCTTCCCCCGTGATCCGGATCAACCCCGATGATCCGGTACAACCCCGTTATCGCTAGATCCGCATCCGCTGGATCTCTTCGAAGGCGTCCACCAGCTTGTTGCGGATCTGCATCATCGCTTCGAACGCGATCTGCGCCTTCTTGAAGGCGACCGTCACCTGGTCCTGCGACGCCTCGCCCTTCGTGTACTTCTCCAGCACCTGGTCGGCTTCCTTCTGGAGCTGGTCCACGCTTTGGAGCGAATCCTGGAGGATCTCCTTGAACGACCGCTCGCCCTCCGCGGGCTGCGGCTTCGTCGTCAGGCCCGGACCGACCGGCCCCCGCAGAGGCCCCAGTCCGCCGATCTTGTCGATCATCCGTCTATCCCAGGATCCGCAGCGTGTTCTGGTTCATCGCCTTGGCCACTTCGGCCGCCGTCAGGTTCGCCTCGTAGGCGCGCGACGCGGCCATCATCTCCATCGTCTCGACCATCGGGTCCACGTTCGGGAACAGCACCGTGCCCGCCGCCGACGCGTGGGGATGGCCGGGCTGATGCTCCGCGCGGAACTCCGACCGGTCCTCGACCACCTTCACCGTGGGCAGCCCGTTCGCCCCTTCGAGCAGGACCGCGATCCGGCGCCGATAGGGCACGTGGCGCACCTCGCCGTCGCGCATCTCGGTCCGGACGCTCGTCGTGTCGACGTTCGCCAGGTTGGCGGCGATCAGGTCCATGCGCGCCCGCTGGGCCCGCATGCCCGCCGCGCTGATCTCGAGCGAATCCATCTCGTCTCCTAGAGCACGCGGCCCGCGATCGCTTCGCGGAGCAGCGTGAACTGCTGGGCCAGGATCGCCGCCGCCGTACTATGTAGGGCGGTGTTCCGGGCCATCTTGGCCATCTCTATCTCTAGATCGACATTGTTGCCGTTCGGCTTCAGGGCTCCTGCATCGTCCGCCGGGCCCGACCGGATCACGACCGGCTTCCCCTTCGAGCTGAAGAGGTTGTCGAGCTGCCGCTTGAAGTCGGATTCCGACAGATCCTGCGTCTTGTAGCCCGCCGTGTCGACGTTGGCGATGTTGCCCGCGATCACCTTCTGGCGGTTGGACGCGAAGATGAGCATCGCTTCCGATGCCGACAAAGACGCCCCGTTGAACAGTCGATTCATCATGGTTTTACCGTGCGCAATTCTGATGCCAATTTCTCCGCCAATATTCGACTCTAACGCGCTGATTTCTCGACAGATACCACTGCCTCTGAGGCCACGGCTTCGGGGTCGGAAATAGGTTCCACCGGGTCGGCAAACTCTTCCTCATGTCCCCCTCCGTCGAAAATCAACCCTGTTAAGCCACCCCCCAACGTTTGAGCTTGTCGCGCAACGTCCGCGAAGTAATGCCCAGGACCCGGGCCGTTCTCTCCCGGTTCCCGCCGTTCGCCTTCAGGTTGTCTTCGATGACCCGGCGCTCCATGTCCTCGAGCGCCACCCCGACCGTCGCCTCGGGCGGACGGGCGGAGCCCTCGAGCCACGGCGCGATCGTCTCGCCCGTTATCTCCTCGCCGGGCGCCAGGACCGACGCCCGCTCGATCACGTTCGCGAGCTCGCGGACGTTGCCCGGCCAGTCGTAGCCGCACAGCCGCGCCATCGCGCCCTTCGACAGCTTCCGCCCGTGCTTCTTCAGGAAGTGCTCGGCCAGCAGCGGAATCTCGTCCCGCCGGTCGCGCAGCGGCTTGAGCCGCACGGGCAGCACGTTCAGCCGGTAGTACAGGTCCTGCCGGAACCGCCCCTTCTCGACCTCCGCGGGGAGATCCCGGTTCGTCGTCGCGATCACGCGGACGTCGACCCGCTTCGTCTCGCTCGACCCGACCCGCTCGAACGCCCGCTCCTGCAGCACCCGCAGGAGCTTCGCCTGGAGCGCCGGATCGATCTCGCTCACCTCGTCGAGCAGGAGCGTCCCGCCGTCGGCCAGCTCGAACCGCCCCTTGCGCATCCGGTCGGCGCCGGTAAAGGCGCCCCGCTCATGGCCGAAGAGCTCGCTCTCGAGCAGCCCCGCCGACAGAGCGGCGCAGTTCACGCAGAGGAACGGCGCCGCGCGCCGCTTCGACAGCCCGTGCAGCGTCCGCGCCGCGACCTCCTTGCCCGTGCCGCTCTCGCCGGAGATCAGCACCGTCGCGTCGCTCTGGGCCGCCCGCTCGAGGATCTGGTAGACGTCGCGCGTCGCCGCGCTCCAGACCGCGGCCTCGGCCGGGACCGGATGGTCGAGCGCGCGCTCGACCAGCGCCTCGAGCTCGTCGAGCTTGAACGGCTTGATGATGAAGTCGTAGGCGCCCTTCTTCATCGCCCCCACGGCCGTCTCGACGGTCCCGTGGGCGGTGACGATGATGACCGGGACGTCGGGCGCGATCCGCTTCGCCTCCTCGAGGACCTCGACGCCGTCCATGCCGGGCATCTTGAGGTCGCTCAGGATGAGGTCGGCGCCGCCCTGGCCGAACGCGTCGAGCGCCGGGCGGCCTGCCTCGAACGCCTCGACCGCGTGGCCCGCGCGCCGCAGGGCCTCCGCCGTCGCGTCCCTCAGGATCGCCTCGTCGTCGATGACCAGGATCTTGCTCATAGCCGGATCGTGAAGACCGCTCCTCCCTCGGGTCCGTTCTTCGCCTCGATCGCGCCGCCGTGGGCCTCGACGATCTTGTGGGCGATCGCGAGCCCCAGGCCGGTGCCCTTCGTCTTGCTCGTCAGGAACGGCGTGAAGATCTTCTCGAGGATCTCGGGCGCGATCCCCGGGCCGTCGTCGCTGAACGTGATCGTCCGGCCGGACGCGGCGACCGTCACCCGCCCGCCCGTCCCCACGGCCTGGACCGCGTTCGCGAGGATGTTCAGGAACACGCGCTGCATCATCTCCGCGTCGACCTCCGCCACGACCATGCCGTCGAAGCGGAGCTCCACGCGGATCTGCTTCTCGGCGACCGTTCCGCGGACGAAGTCGAGCGCCTGTTCGACGATCGGACCGAGCGGCTGGAGCCGCCGCCGCGGCTCGATCTCGCGGCCGAACGCCAGCATGTCCTCGACCAGGCTGTCGAGGCCCGAGATCGCGCCGAGGATGCGATCGAGCGTGCGGACTTTGTCCGTGTCGCCCTCCAGGTCGCGGCGCAGCATCGACGCGTAGAGCTGGATGCCGCCGAGCGGATTGCGGATCTCGTGGGCGAGGTTCGCCGCCATGCGGCCGAGCATTTCGAGCCGCGTCTTGCGGGCGAGTTGACGGTCCTTCTCGGCGATCTCCCGCTGGAGCTCGCCGATCTTCCGGTAGGACTGACCGAGGCGCTCCGTGGCCTGGTTGAAGGTTTCCATCAACCGGGTCAGCTCGCCCAGATCCGCGGCCGGGTGAATCACGACCTTGCCCCTCTCTCTATCGTGCGCCGTAGGCGCCCCGCGCCCGGCGGTTCTGCATCTGCTCCTGGACGGCGTCGGACGGTCCTTCGCGCCGCGTCTTCAGCAGCGCGCGGCCCTCGTCTTCCAGCCGCACGAGTTCCCGAAGGACCTGCTGCGTCCCGTCGAGCGTCGCCTGGATCTGCCGCGACTCCTCGGGCGAGAACGACGACCGGACCTTCGCCCAGTCGGACTTCGCCGGCGCCAGCTCGGCCTCGAGCCGTTCGATGTCGGCGAGGATCGCCCGCTTCCGCTCGATCAGCCCGAGGATCGCGTCGACGTCCAGCGAGTTGAACACCGACCGCTGGGACGCCACGATGTCCGCCATCTCGCGGTACTTCCCGTGCTGCTTCTGGAGGCGGTCGAGAACGTCGGCGCCGCAAGTCATCGGACCTCCTTCTCGAGCGCGTCGAGCGCGATCTCCCAGTATTCGCGGCCCCGTCCCGACGGCGCTTTCTGTTCCTCGAGGATGGCGCGGGCGCTGGCATAGTGGCGGCGGGCCTCGTCCTTGCGCTCCAGGCGGGCGAGGGACCGGGCGCGGCCGATGAGCGACCACAGGCGCTCCTCGGAGCCGGTCTCCCGCCGGACCGCGTCGACGTACGCGCGCTCGGCGGCCGCGAAGTCGTCGAGGTTGAACTGGACGTCGCCCTTCACGAATCGGGCCTCGCGGAGCATTTCCGCGTACGGCGCGCGATCGGCCTCGGGGATTCTCTCGGCGATCGTCTCGAGCTCGCCGAGCCGGACGAGCGCGTCCTTCCATGTCCGTTCCTCGACCGCGACGCCGACCCGGAGCCAGGCGGCTTCGATCGCCGCGGGGCTCTCCGGGTAGCGCTCGAGGAATTCGCGCAGGAGCTTGCCGGCCTCGGCGGGCCGCGAGAGCCGGACGAGCGCGCGGCCCTGGCCGAGCAGCGCCCGGGCCCAGTCGTCGCGCTCGGGGTTCGTCGCGACTTCCCGCGCCTTCAGGACGCGGTCGAGCGTCGCGAGCGCCTCCTCGGGCCGCTGAAGCTCGGCCTTCTCGACCAGCGCGAGGCCGGTGGACGAGCCCGACGGCCCCGCCTGGGCGACATAGGCTTCGTAAGCCTGGATCGCTCCCGCCGCGTCTCCTGCTTTCCGGAGCGAGACGGCCCGGCGGTAGAGATCCCCGGTCCGTCCATAGAGGGCCGCCGCGCGGAGGTGAAGGCCACCCTCCGCGCACGCGTCGGCCGCCTGCCGGAGCGCGCCCTCCGCCGCGAAGCGGTCGGCCGCTTCTTCGTACCGGCGCGCGCGCAGCAGCATCCCCGCGTGATCGAGGGCGACGCGGTTCGAGACCGGCCGAAGCCGAGCGACCTCGCCGAGAATCGAGGCGACCCGGTCGGGATTGGCGTCGCCCGCGGCCAGGAGCGCGTCGTAGACGCGGGAGAATCCGAACGCGTGCTCGTCGATCAGCCCCGGCCGGCGGATCCGGGCAAAGCCGGACTTCAGGGCGTCGAGCGCGACGCCCGGGCGGGTCTTGAGCTCGAAGGTTCCGGCGACGAGCTGCGCCAGCGGCGCGGCGGGGGATTCGCCGGCGATCAGCCGGGCGCAGGTGTTCAGGCACTCCGGGTTTCCCGCGGCGGCATAGAGCTGCGCCTGGTGGACGACCGCCAGACCCTTCAGGAACGGATCGGTCAGCAGCAATCCCGCCTCGTCGAACGAAGACATCGCCATCATGTTCTGGCCCAGCCGCGCGAAGGCCCGGCCCCGCTCGAGATGGAGCAAGCCCCGGTCGGTGGCACTGCGCGCCTCGGCCAGTTCTTTCGTGAGGAGGGCGACCAGATCCTCGTCGCGCTTCTCCTCGCGATAGAGGCGGGCCTGCGCGAGCAGCCCCGCGACACGACGGTCGGGCGTCGCGACGCGGAGATAGTCCGAGATCCGGGTCGATGCCAGGTCCAGCAGGTCGTGGCGGATCGACGGATCGGCCGCGGCGAGGCGCGTGAGGGCGGGGACGAGATCGAGCGCGAGGTCGGGGTCGGCGAGCTCGCGGAGGCGCGCGACGGCCTCCTGGTACAGCCCGTATTCGGACATCAGGACGGCGGTCTCGCGTCGAAGCTCGGGGGCGAGGGTCCCCGCGCGCTGGAGCGCGGCGGCGCCGGGGAAATGTCCGGCCCGGGCGCTGGCAAGGATCGCGCGGGCGAGGAGGGTTTTTGCTTCGGCGTCCTCGGGGTGGCGGTCGACGTAGGAGGCGAGCCGGTCGGGATCGGTCTCGCGTCGGAGGTCCTCGATGTCCCGGCGGTCGGCGGCCGCTTCGGAGCCGAGTCCGGCGGCGCGGGGAATGAGGAAGAGGGAGAGGATCCCCGCGAGGGCGATCCACAGCGGCCATTCACGGCCCGCCCGGACGATCCAGGTCTTCACGCCGTCCCCTCTCTCTACGACCCGCCGGAGCACTTCCTCACCACAAAGGCACAAAGGACACAAAGGCCGGACACCTTCAGGATCTTCTTTGTGTCCTTTGTGTCTTTGTGGTGCACGTCCCCTCAGGACTTCTTCTGGGCTTCCTCGTCTTCCTTCTTCAGGATCTCCACGACCTCGCGCAGGCGGCGGTGGCGGTGGAGGAGCTCGATCTTCTTGAGGCGGTCGAACACGTTCTCCGGATAGAGGCGGTGGCCCGAAGGCGTCCGCTCCTCCTCGATGATGAGTCCCATCATCGTGTAGTTGTGGATGGTCTGCCGCGAGAGGCCGCTGTACTTCATGACCTCCCCGATCTTGAAGAGCTTCTTCGGGGCCATGAACGCTCGTCCTCCAATGAACCCGGAGAGCGAAGAGCCCCCCGGTTTCAGTGTAAATTATAAACTATAAAGCAGAAGGGAGCAAGGGCCGCATGAATTCGGGTGCGGCGTTCCGACGGCGTCGTTTATAATGCGCGCCGCCCGGAGGATCAAGCCCGATGATCGTGCTGCTGGCCGCCCTTCTTCTCCTTCCTCAGGATGGGGAGCTCGACCGGATCGTCGCCCGCTTCCAGCAGCGCCGCGAGAAGGCCCGGTCGGAGGGCGAATTCCGCCGCCTGCTGGCCGACGCCCGCCTCGAGCTGGAGCAGTTCATCAAGGAGAATCCCAAGCACAAGGACCTGCCCCGCGCGGCCTTCCAGATCGCCGAGACCTATCTGGCGGGCCAGGACCTCGACCGGGCGTCGGAGAAGCTCCAGGCCTACCTCCGGGACTATCCGACGGGGAGCGACGCGCCGTCGGCGCGGTTCGCCCTGGCGGAGGTCCTGCTCGAGAAGGAGAAGGACGCCGAGGCGCGCGCGGCGTTCGAGGAATTCGCGAAGCTCTATCCCACCGACGACCGGGCGATCTTCGCGCGGCTCTACGCCGCGATCACGCTCCAGAACGAGAAGCGGTACGACGAGTCGATCGACCTGCTCCGGAAGGCGCGCGAGGACTTCAAGGACCGCAAGGAATCCTGGGGCGCGATGATGCAGCTCGCGATCGTCTACCACGTCCAGGAGAAGAAC
>Ga0134121_10000257_pt1 | contig 63309 bp, 55 predicted proteins | sample KB301_FD_96463 | JGI IMG/M metagenome (GOLD analysis project Ga0134121, IMG submission 96463) | Terrestrial soil microbial communities without Nitrogen fertilizer from Kellogg Biological Station, Michigan, USA - KB3-0-1 | ecosystem: Environmental > Terrestrial > Soil > Unclassified ...
ATGTGCAAAGTTGCAAGGTTTTCAAAGATTCTTTCAAAATCCCTGCATCATTTTTTGCACACCATTGTCTTGAAAACCTTTACTGGCCTACGTTTCAGGAATTGTTAAGGGACGACTAATTAGGACCTTGGGATATTGGGGAAATTAGGATATTCGGGAGTTCAATAACCCAATAAATGATATCCTGATTTCCAAATACCCCAATGTTCCAATGCCATTTTCTTCCTCCAAAAAAATTTACTCTCCTGCTGACGCGCTTGGACGCATGAAAAAATATTGTGCGTACCAGGAGCGAAGTCACAGCGAGGTGAGGACCAAGCTGCTTGAGCTCGGCATGCGTGGAAATGATCTGGAGAACGTAATGGTGAAATTGATTGAAGAAGGATTTCTGAATGAAGAACGGTTTGCCATTGCATTTGGTGGTGGAAAATTTCGCATGAAGAATTGGGGAAAGAAAAAAATTGAACAGCAGCTTAAGGCGAAAGGTGTTTCTGAATATTCCATCAGGCAAGCGGTGAAAGGAATAGATGATGGTGATTACAGAAAATCATTGCAGGAATTACTGCGGAAGAAAGTCGCCACTCTTAATGACAAAAATATTTTTACGAAGAAGCAAAAGCTTTCGAATTTTTTAATCGGGAAAGGTTATGAACGGGAGTTGGTTTGGGAGGAAGTGAAGAAGTATTTTGAGGAATAGTCTTGACCTTGACTGAGCAAGCGTCGATGGGAAGGAAGTTTTGACAACTTTTTTTGAAGTTGTCAAAACTGGCCTCCAAGGTGAACAACATCAAAACCGACTGTGCTGAATAATAAACTTATAAAACCTTAAAGTCAATATGATAATGATTACCATGTACTGCATTAATCCCCGGAGGCAGGGCATGGGCAAAATAAATTCCTCTCTTTAGCAATTCTTTGCCCGAAGCTGTTTTGAAGAGATCATCTTTTAAATCAATTTTTAAAATTACTTTTTGAATTGCCAGTCCATGTTTTCTCGCTGCGTTATCAAGGGCAACAATGTGTTTTGCCACTGTTTCGAAATCTATCGCCGCATCCTTATGGGAATTTAGTCTTCCATTCGCATCAAAGAATAGTTGATATCTTAAAAGTCCGAGTCTATCATAAGTTTTTATCGGCTTTCCATTTTTAATGAGTGGAGTCATAAAGTCAATACTCAATCCATTTTGATGCGTATAGTGCATGAGCATCTTACCACCATTCTTTGCAGAACATTCCATCAACCTGAAGCAGATGCCGGGACAAGTGGTTTCACATTCTTGGTATGCGTCTGCAATGGTTGCAGCAAGTTGTGAATTGGTGTAAGCATCACCCAATACATAGTAGCTCAGCAAACTGAAGTAACAATAGTTTGTTCCTGAATATGGAACCAGGTAGCCGTTAACAAGTTTTCCATTTCTTGTGCTGCCGAGTGATTTGCTTTCTCCTTTGTTTTTGTGAAAAATCTGTAGCGTCGAAAGCAGGATTGCAATGCAGATTGTTGCGAGAAGAATGCACCGGGTAATATTCTTCAGCCATTTAAAAATTGTTCGGAGCATGAAATGTTGAACCTGGAGGGATGCGTAGATTCAAGCTACCTAACTATTTAAATGGTTTATTATTTCACTTGAGATTGGGGAATTTCCATAGGCGATAAAACGAATCCCTGCAGGCAAGGAAATATTTTCTCTCTTCTATTTCGGATATTCCCCTATGATACTGATCTGGCTCATGGGATCCGACTACTCTCAATTTATTCTTTGTTCTTATTACAAAGTCATAGTAGTTTCCCCCATGTAGGATTTTCAATTCAGGAACAGCATCGCTAACCCTCTTATCATAGATATTTAGTGAATCCCGGCTCATGGAAAAAAGTTTGTTTTCAACGAGCTTAGTAAAAACACTGTCACATAAGTGTTGATTTGATTTTTCCTTTACAATTTTTGTCCTTCCCTTTTTTAGTTCCCCATTCTTGTATACAATTGGATAAAAAATAAATTGACTCCATCTTCCTTCTTTGTAACCAAGTACTTGATAAAATGTGATGTTATAATAAGGGCTGTGAGATATTAATGAAATAGAAAAGTCATATTGTGATGTCAAATTTAAGAGCTGTTGTTTGTCCAGGGTGTCAATCTGTGTAGCGTTTGACTGGAAGTCAGGCAAGGTAACTTGCCCTGCGACAGCATAAGAAATCATCAATAATATGAGTGCATAGCTTAGCCTCATAACACTCAAGTTAACCCATTGTAAAGATTAATGAATATTCAGTTTCAAAATTTAAATTTTTAAAACCATTTCCTCCTCTTAAAAAACAAAATCATTCCTCCCGCAACTACCGCCATAAATCCCCACACAATAAAATATCCATAGTGCCAATTCAGTTCCGGCATAAACTTGAAATTCATTCCATACACACCCACAATAAATGTGAGCGGGATAAAGATGGTTGAAATCACGGTGAGTACTTTCATCACTTCATTCATCTTCAGACTCAGGGTTGAGAGGTATAAATCCATGATGTCAGAAAAAAGATCACGGTAGGTTTCTGTGGTGTCAATCACCTGGATGGTGTGATCATACAGGTCGCGGAAATACGGCAGCACTTCCGGCTTGACCAACCCTACTTCATTCCTCAATAAATAATTCACTACTTCGCGTAGGGGCCACACCGACTTGCGAAGGAATACGCTGTCACGTTTCAATTCATTATACCCGTGCAGAAATTGCTGAGAAGGATTGGTGGCCACCTCTTCTTCCATAGTTTCAAGTTCTTCACCCATGCTTTCGATGATCAGGAAGTATTCATCCACCACGCGATCCATCAGACAATAGGTGAGATAGTCACAGCCGAATGTTCTCATGCGTGAAGCAGGATCACGAAGGCGTGCACGAATACCATCAAAGAGATCACCTTCATTTTCCTGGAAGGAGATCACAAAATTTTTACCGAGGATCAAACTCACCTGCTCCACATTGAGGCAATGCTTTTCTTTTTCATAGTTCAGCATTTTGAGAATGATGAATACATATTCTTTGAAGTCATCAATCTTTGGTCGTGAGTTCGTGTTCACGATATCTTCCAGCACCAGAGAACTTATGCCAAAGTGCTTCCCGATTTTTTCAATCATTTCGGTATTGTGTATCCCGTCAAGATTGATCCATGTATTTGTGAGGGTATTCTTGTATTGAAAACATTCTTCCACCTCCAAAAAAGTTTTTTCCTCGTCATGCGATGCATCATAGTCAAAGACCGTGATCTTGACAGGAGCTTTTTTGTCATCACCGATGTAAACCAATTTGCCGGGAGGCATTCCGGTTTTCTTATTTGACTGACGCCTGCGAAAGAGATTTGTTCTTTTCTTTTTCATGCAACAAAATAAAACAGATTCTATCTTCCAATTTTTACTGCTTCGCTCAGACCGTTCTCCGTTTGAAAGCATTTACCCGCGATCTCTGCTCTTTCTACCTTCTATCCTCCATCTTCTGCCTTCTACCTTCTCCCTTCTCAATCCCGGAACCATCCTGCTGCTGTTTTGGTTATCTTTGCAACTCAATAATTCAATTATGGAAACAACAGTTGATCGCCGGGCGGTAGATGTTTATACTGAAATGACGCCCAATCCTGAAACGATTAAGTTCGTCTCCGATGTGTCGCTCTTTGCGAATAACTCTGCAGACTTTCCCGATGAGCAATCAGCAAAAGATTCTCCGCTTGCAACAGAGTTGTTTGGATTTCCTTTCGTGAAAGGGGTGTTCATCATGAACAACTTCGTCACTGTCACCAAAACGCCGGAAGCCGATTGGATGGAAATCTCTCCTACGCTTCGTGAGTTCGTGAAAAATTATTTGGAAGAAGGAAAGGAGATTATCTCACCTGACTTCAAACAACACCCTGCTTCTGCCCAGGATGAAACTGCCGTGATCTCAAAAATCAAAGAGATGCTCGATAACTACGTGAAGCCCGCAGTAGAAATGGATGGCGGCGCCATTCAATTCAAATCATATCATGAAGGAAAAGTCGAACTGATGCTTCAGGGTTCCTGCAGCGGATGCCCTTCTTCCATGATCACACTAAAAGCAGGCATTGAAGGATTGCTGAAGCGTATGGTTCCTGAAGTGCAGGAAGTGATTGCGGAATCAATGTAATTCGCGCTGTCCCCGTTTTGACAACTTCACGGTACTGCTGAGTTTTCAAAACTTTGCCCGCCTTCTGAAATGTTTTGAGTCTTAATTCAGGATCTCCAGATTTATAAGTTTATCAGTGAAATTCTTCTGCTTTCTTCTTGGACCCATTTTATTATTCATTGGTTGTCATTCATCATCATCATCTTCTTTCCAAACCAAAAAATATACGAACACTCTTCCGCTCATCGGAGGTGGATGTGATGGCTGCGAGTTAATGTATGCCGGCATGCCTGACAACATTGGTTGGATTGATACACTTCCTGATTGGAATGAGGCAGGAGAAAAAATGGAAGTAAGCGGAACGGTATATCAACTTGACGAAAAAACTCCAGCAGCCAATGTGATCCTCTACTTTTATCACACTGATTCAAAAGGATATTATTCTCCGGCAGACAGTCAAACTATTGCGCGCCGCAATGGACATATACGAGGATGGGTAAAAACCAATGCCCAGGGAGCATATAAAATTTACACGAACAAGCCGGCCCATTATCCCGGCACTAATATTCCTGCTCACATTCATGTGGTTGTAAAAGAGCCCGGCAAAAACGAGTACTATATTGACGAGTATGAATTTGAGGGTGACTCACTTCTCACTGAACAACAAGAATTGAGAATGGAAAAGCGTGGTGGTAAGGGTGTGGTGAAACTTACGAAAGATGTAAGCGGAATCCTGGATTGCCATCGCGATATCATGCTCGGTTTGAACATTCCGAATTATCGCTGAGATATTTGTCGCTTCTTAAGCTTCTCTTATTTTTTTTAAACTTTTTTCCTGCTTCTATTGCCTGTATTCGCATTAGTGATTGAAATCTTTTTATCTTTCCAATGAACAAAAAACTCTCCTCAATGAAACTTCTAAGAGCACTACTCATCATCATCGTAATTATCGTCGTGATCATCGGTATTCTCACCATGGTTGCACCCACAAAAGCGTCTCTGAAAAAATCAACAGTTATCAACGCACCCCGCGAGGTGGTCTTCAAAGAAATCAGCACATTCAGCAATCTTCACAAGTGGTATCCCTGGGATAGAAAAGACCCCAACATGAAATATTCCATTGAGGGAACGGATGGAACAGTTGGCGCCATGTGGAAGTGGAAGGGCAATGATACTGTTGGACAAGGAGAACAAACATTCACGAAGATTGATCCAAACAATGAAGTGGATATTCACCTTCATTTCATCAAGCCATGGAATTCGCAAGCCGATGCAAACCTCTACCTGGCAGACACAACGGACGGCACAAAGGTTACCTGGGAATTCATGGGCAATTCACCACGCCCCATGAACATCATGCTATTATTCATGAATATGGATGCTATGGTTGGAAATGATTTTGAACAAGGGTTACTCAACCTTAAAGAGCTGAGTGAAAAGGATGCAGCGGGCGCTACTGCTTCAAGCAGCGCATACCAAATCGAAGAGATGGACATGCCTGCAAAAGTTTTTGTGGGGAAGAAAGCCACGGTGGCTTTTCAGGACATGGGAAAATTTTTCAAAGACAATCTTTCTAAGATCGGCACCGATGTTCAAAAAGCAAAATTGGAAGTAACAGGTCCTCCGAGCGGAATTTTCTATACGTATGACACCGTAGCAATGAATACAGAAATGGCGGCAGTCTATCCTGTGAAGGAAGTAAAATCACCACCGGCAGGATGGCAAGTGATTGAGGTTCCTGCGGGCAAGGCATTCGTGGTTGACTATTTTGGTGATTCCAAAAAAGCTCCTGAAGTTTATAAAGAACTTGGAATGCGTGCCGATCAAAAATCCATGAAGATGAAATTGGCCCTCGAGGAATATGTGAATGATCCGATGACGGAGAAAGATACAGCGAAGTGGGAGACAAAAATTTATTATTACGTGGAATGATCGCCACGAATTTCACGAATGATTTCTAGTAAGTATTTGCTACATTGAAACTTCGCAGATTGAATCTAAGGACTTCCGATTAAGGACTCCGACACTTGACTAATGTCTACAGCAGTGTTCCTTTCAATATCAGGAACGCCACGCTGAAATAAATCACCAATCCTGTAACATCAACAAGGGTTGCAATAAAGGGTGCCGATGATGCAGCAGGGTCGGCGCCCAATCTTTTTAACACAAGAGGCAGCAGCGAACCCGATAATGTTCCCCACATCACCACACCAACAAGTGAAATTGAAACGGTGATGGCAAGCAGAAACCAATGTGGCCCATACAGGTTTGTGAAGATCGTCCACAAGGTGATGCGCAGAAATCCAATGAAACCGAGAATCAAACCCAGCACAAGTCCTGAGAGAAATTCTCTTCGAATCACCTTCCACCAATTTACTAATGTTACTTCACCCAATGCCATGGCGCGAATGATGAGTGTCGCTGCCTGTGATCCGCTGTTGCCACCACTGGAGATGATAAGAGGAACAAACAGCATAAGTACAACGGCTTTCTGAATTTCATTTGTGAAGTAGCCCATAGCACTGGCCGTAAACATTTCCCCGACAAACAAAACCACCAGCCAGCCGGCACGCTTCTGAATTAGTTTCCTGAGAGAAACTTTCAGGTAAGGTTCATCAAGCGCTTCGCTGCCTCCGAACTTTTGAATGTCCTCGGTGTCCTCTTCTTCCATCACATCTACCACATCGTCTACCGTAATGATTCCGAGCAGCAACCCGTTGAAATCAGTGACAGGAACAGCAACGCGATTGGTTTCTTTAAAAACTCTTACCGCTTTCTCCTGATCATCTTTCGCGCTGAGAGAAACAAACTGCCGGTCCATAAGCGTACTCACTTTTTGATCGAGTGGTGCAAGCAAAAATTTTCCGACGTTGATATCATCAATCAAAACACCACGGTTGTCAGTGACATAAATTTCGTTCAGTGTTTCGCTCTGCTTTCCATAAGCGCGAATGTATTCGAGCGCTTGTTGTACTGTCCAGTCTTCTTTCACCGAAATAAAATCGGTGGTCATCAACCGTCCGATACTTTCTTCAGGATATTTCAGCAGCGATTGCGCCACTCTTCGCTCTTCATCATTGAGCACTGAGACGTATCGCTGAACAGTTTCAGGATTCAGCCGCTCGAACAATTGGGTGCGGTCATCGGGTGCAATCTGGTTGAGGGTATTGGAAAGCTGGGAGAAGCTGAATTTGTTGAGCAAGTCTTCCTGCGTATCGTACTCAAGATTTTCAAACGTGCGGATTGCTTTTTCGGGGGGAAGAAGCTGGAAGATTTTGTGGAGGTCGGCTTCCTTTGCTGTGTTCAATACAGCAGCCAACTCTTCAGGTTGAAGGCGATCAATCAGATGCTTCAACTGGAAGAGATTCCCGTTCAGCAGTTGAATGGCAAGCTCTTTTGTTTCGGTAGCAGACATGAGTACTACTCGGAAGTTCCATAGATGAATTCAAAGGAGCGGCGAAGCTAAGTCCATAAAAAGGATTGGCAAAAACTTTTTGGTTTCCTTAACTATCTTTCGACAAGAATCAGCCTGTCATTCAGGAGGAAACTTCTTAGTACATGGCATCTGTCTAAATTTTATGAAGTTTCCTCCTGGATGACTTCGGGAAACGTGAAGGAGGAATTTCATTGAAACAACTTCTCGCCACAAATCAAAAATTATGGAACGAAGAGATTTTCTGAAAACAGTTTCCATTGCCGGAACAGGATTGGTTATACCGGATTTTCTTCCTGCAAAAACTAACAACGAAGATTATTCACCCGATGGATTTTCACTGGAAGATGTCTCCATACGTGATCTTCAGTTAATGATGAAAGAGGAAATATATTCTTCTCAACAACTCGTCACAATGTTTTTGTCGAGGATTGAAGAGATTGACAGGAAGGGTCCGCATCTGAATTCAATTCTTGAGTTGAATCCGGATGCAACGAATATTGCGATGCAACTTGATAATGAGAGAAAAAAAGGAAACGTGCGGGGAGAATTGCATGGCATTCCTGTTTTCATTAAAGGCAATATTGACACGGCAGATAAGATGCATACGAATGCAGGTGCAACGGCGCTTGCAAATTCAATTCCTTCAAGTGATGCTTTTGTGGTGAAGAAACTTCGTGAAGCAGGTGCAGTGATTCTCGGCAAAACAAATTTGAGTGAATGGGCAAACTTCAGATCAACACGCTCATCGAGCGGATGGAGCAGCATGATTGGTCAAACCCGCAATCCATATTACCTCGATAGAAATCCATCCGGATCAAGTTCAGGATCAGCAGCAGCAGTGTCAGCAAATCTTTGTGCCGTTGCCGTGGGAACAGAAACGGATGGCTCTGTTGTAAGTCCATCTTCCATCAACGGATTGGTTGGAATAAAACCTACTGTTGGATTGATCAGTCGTTCCGGCATCATTCCCATCTCATTCACATGTGACACTGCCGGCCCCATGGCGAGAACGGTTTCTGATGCAGTCATTCTTTTATCTGCTTTGGCAGGCGAAGATGAAAATGACAAAGCCACCATAAATAGTGCGCGACCTTCATCAACTGACTATACAAAAGCTCTCGACATAAACGGGTTGAAGAATGCGCGCATTGGTGTTGCAAGAAAATTTTTTGGCTTTCATGAAGAAGTAGACAAGGTGATTGAGCAAGCAATGAGTGTGCTGCGTTCGCAGGGCGCAATATTGATCGAGCTGAATGATTTTGTGATGCCGAAAGAAATTAGTGACGATCAGTTCACTGTTCTGCTTTATGAATTCAAATACGGCGTGAATAAATATCTCGCCGGTCTTCCGAATGCTCCGGTGAAAACACTGAGTGACGTAATTGAATTCAACAACAAAAACGCAGCGACTGCCATGCCTTACTTCAAACAGGAAATCCTGGAGAAGGCAAACGCTAAAGACGGACTCGACAGCGATGAATATCTGAAAGCATTGGAAAGGATGAAACAAGCAGCAGGAAAAGATGGAATTGACAAAGCCATGAACGAAAATCAACTCGATGCCATCATCTCACCTACTGACAGTGCTGCATGGAGCATTGATCTGATTGACGGCGATCATTATCTCGGAGGAAGCTCTTCTCCCGCGGCGATGGCGGGCTATCCTCACATCACTGTGCCTGCAGGATTCATTTACGAATTGCCAATCGGGATTTCATTTTACGGAAGAGCGTGGAGTGAGGCGACATTGATCAAGTTTGCGTTTGCGTATGCGCAGGCAACACACCATCGCGCGAAGCCGAAGTTTTTGAAGAGCATTTTTTGATTTTAAAGGTAATGTTGATGATCATACAAGTTTGTATGATACAAGTTTGTATGTTACAGGTTTGTATGTTACAGGTTTGAAAGTTAGACAGCGTTGGAAGAGCGGGAACTCATTGACTTGCTAAAACCGAAGATTGAATTTGTTGATCCGCTGCTTAAGTGGTGGATGAAAAATATTTTTATGAAAGAGTGATGGACGCGGATATTGCTGCAATATTTGATTTTGGTTGTAGTGGTTGCTATCCGGGCAGAGGGTCATTTTCCTGAGTTAGCTGCTACCTTCGGAAAAAATTGATTCGTATGAGGAACTTGTTTTGCTGTTTCTTGCTCGTACTGAGTTTGCAGTCGCGGGCGCAACTGAATGATAAAGGCTGGTGGACCCGCGATCTCTTTCATTACAGTTGGGTCACTATCCCGGGATCATCCGGTAGTCTTGACCGGAATTATCGCCGCTTCTTCACCCAGCCTGAAATCGGCCATACTCTTGGAGACCGGTGGATGGCCGGCATTGTCGGTCAGTTCGAATATATTAGTGATCGCTACGAAGTGCCGCAGGATACATCTGCTTCAGGGGGATACCGGAAAACTTTTTACGGAGCAGGACCGTTGCTGCGCTACTATCTTCCGCTCAGCAACCGTATTTATTTTATGCCGGAGTTTTTTCTTTTCTACTCCCGCGAGAAATACACCAATCTTTCCTACAATTTAGGCGCGTTAACTGAATACAGCTATGGACATAACACATTCGGAGGAGGTACCTATCCGTCAATAGTGTGTTTCCTGAACCGGGATCTGGCTTTTTCCATAACCGTTATCTCTGCCACCTACTATACAAACCGGGAGTCAAAATCACTTACCATCAGCTTGAATCCTCAACAATGGCTCCTCGGTGTAGAATACTATTTCGGACGAAAGAAGCAAGAAAGCTGATCGCAGGTAATAAATACTTACGATGGCTAAAATATTTTTTTATGAAGTTGCTCTTTGAACTTCGACTATTTTCTTCATCACCTCCGTCGCCTCATGCATCGAACGCACATCCTTAATCTGGATCAAAATACTTTTTTCCAATTGCCGCATCGAGCAGCGTGCAGGATGCGCGGCAACAAAACCCATCACTTTTGCAAATGCTTCTGAATCATAATAGCTCGATTCAGGATCTTCAATCGTGTAGCATTTCAAAATTCCTCTGCGCTGCTGCAATTTCTCGAAGCCCAGTTGCTTCGCAAGTTTTCTCATGCGAACACCATCGAATAATTCTTTCACTTCCTGCGGCACAGGACCAAAACGGTCACGGAGTTTATCTTCGAATGCTTTCAACCCGTCATCGTCTTCAATGTTATCAAGCTCCGTGTAAAGAACCAATCGCTCATTGATGTTGGTGACATAATCATCGGGAATCAGCATGTCTGCATCGCTGTCAATGGTGCACTCGCGCGTGAATGATTTATCGAGCTCAATTTCTTCTCTGAAAATTTCTTTGAACTCCGTTCGCTTTAATTCACGGATTGCTTCGTCAAGAATTTTGTGATACGTATCATAACCGATGTCAGTGATGAATCCGCTCTGCTCGCCTCCAAGAACATTTCCCGCACCGCGGATGTCCATGTCGCGCATGGCGATTTGAAACCCGCTTCCGAGTTCTGCGAATTCTTCAATCGTCTTCAATCGTTTGCGCGCTTCGGTGGTAAGTGTTGACATGGGAGGCGTCACCAGATAGCAAAATGCCTTCTTGTTCGAGCGACCAACTCGTCCTCTCAACTGATGCAGATCACTCAATCCAAAATGTTGTGCATCGTTGATGATAATGGTATTTGCATTCGGAATATCGAGACCGCTCTCAACAATATTCGTGCACACGAGCACATCATACCGCCGCTCGATGAAATCAATCATTTTTTCTTCGAGGATGTGGCCTTCCAATTGTCCGTGAGCAACGGTGATATCAATTTCGGGACAAAGTTTTCTGATCATGCCTGCTATTTCGCCAATATCTTTTACACGATTGTGGATGAAGAAAACCTGTCCGCCGCGGTTCACTTCAAACTCTATAGCTTCTTTCATTTTATCAGGATCAAAAACGATCACCTCGGTTTCAATAGGCTGGCGATTGGGCGGTGGCGTGTTGATGATGGAAAGATCGCGCGCCCCCATTAACGAGAACTGCAGCGTGCGCGGAATGGGTGTAGCGGTGAGTGTGAGCGTGTCAACATTTGCGCGAAGCTGCCGCAATTTTTCCTTCGAGCTTACGCCAAACTTTTGCTCTTCATCAATTATGAGCAACCCGAGATCTTTGAACTTCACCTTTGCTCCAATTATGGAGGAAGTGCCGATGATGATGTCAATTTTGCCTTCGGCAAGTCTTGCAAGCGTTTCTTTTTGCTGCTTCGAGGATTTGAAACGGTTGATGAAATCTATTGTGCAGGGAAATTCTTTCAGCCGCTCGGAGAAAGTTTGATAGTGCTGAAGGGCAAGAATGGTTGTGGGTACAAGCACCGCAACCTGTTTTCCATCCGTCACTGCTTTGAAAGCTGCACGAATCGCCACTTCTGTTTTTCCGAAACCAACATCACCACAGATCAGGCGATCCATCGGACTACTTTTTTCCATGTCGCGCTTGAGATCGGTCGTTGACTTGATTTGATCAGGTGTGTCTTCATAAATGAAACTTGCTTCAAGCTCTGTCTGCATGTACGAATCCGGCGCGAATGCAAAGCCTTTCGCCGCTTTTCTCTTTGCGTAGAGTTTTATCAGCTCTGAAGAAATGTCTTTGACTTTCGCTTTTACCCTGCGCTTCAGTTGCTCCCATGCTTCGGTACCGAGCTTGTTCATGCGTGGGGGAGTTCCATCCTTACCCACAAACTTGCTGATCTTATGCAAAGACTGAATGTCTACATAAAGCAAATCATGGTCGCGGTACACGAGACGAACAGCTTCACGCTGCTGACCATTCACCTCAATTTTTTCCAGGCCGCTGAATACGCCGACACCGTGATCAATGTGTGTGACAAAATCTCCCGGCTTCAATTCACGCAGCAATCGAATCGTGAGCGATTTGCTTTTTGAAAATCCCTGCTTGAGATGGTAGCGATGATAACGTTCGAAGATCTGATGATCGGTGTAGCAGGCAATTTTTTTCCCGCGATCAATGAACCCTTCTTTAATCGCAAATGACAACGGATGAAAAACAACATCTGCTTTCAGATCATCGAAGATGGTATTGAGGCGATTAAACTGGTTGGTGTTGTCAGAGAAAAGCACGTTAGTGAAATTTTCCTGGCGATGTTTTCTCCAATAGCTGATGAGCAAAGGGAAATGCTTGTTGATGCTGGGCTGCGGCTCCATGTCGAACAAGATCACTTCAGCATTGGGGAAAGATTTTTTTCCGAAATGAATGGTGGTGAATGGTGAATGGTGAATGGTGAATTCGGAGTCGTCATTGCGATCCCGCCATTTGGCGGAAGAAGCAACCCTCTCGATTTCGCGTTTACCCGGGGATTGCTTCGTCATGCTCGCGCTCATTCCTCCCCCATCGTTCCTCGCAATGACGAGCGGGCTGATGAAAAACTCCTGCGGTTTCAGCTCAAATTCATTTTCATCTTTTGTAGAAGACCGAGATGCCTTAAATGCTTCTACTGCTTTTTCATAGAGAGAAGTCATTCGCTCCTTTGCAAAACCAAAATCATAAAACCACAAGACGGTATTTTCGGGAAGCACTTCAAAGAGAGAAACTTTTTCATCACTCGAAAACTGGGTTTGAATGTTTGGAACAATAGTGACCTGGGAAATTTTCTTCTGCGATAATTGTGACAGCGGATCGAAAACACGAATTGATTCCACTTCTTCTCCGGACAGTTCCACACGATACGGCAATTCGTTTCCATAAGAAAAAATGTCCATGATGCCGCCGCGAATGGCGAACTGCCCGGGTTCAAAAACAAAATCTACTCTTTCGAATCCATACGTCACCAGCATCTCTGTAAGAAATTCTTCATCGAGTTTTTCATTCATCCTGATGAAGAGCGTTGACTTCTTCAGCGCTTGTGCGTTTACTACTTTCTCCATCAGTGCTTCAGGATAGGTGACGATCAATTCATTTTTCGTCACGCTGTTGGTGATGCGGTTGATCACTTCCGTACGCAGCTGCACATTGCTATTGTTCAATTCATCAAATTGCCCCGGTTTCCTGAATGAATCGGTGAGGAAGAGCACTTCTTTTTTTTCAAGGAAGTGCTGCAAATCATTTTGAAAATAAGCGGCTTCTTCTTTATCAGTCAGCACAAACAACATGCTTCGGTTCACAAGTGAATGAAATGCTGCGGCAACAATAGAAGGAGAGGAACCGATTAAGTTTTTGAAATGAAAGTGCAGAGGGTTCCCATTTCCTTCCTGATAAGACGGGGTCTCCTGCGTTAAAACTCCGGAGACTGAGGAAGAAGGATTCAGCTTTGAAGCTATGCTGATCAACCGCTCATCTGCCGCATACAGTTGCAGCAGGTCTTGCTTGTTCACAGAGGCAAAGTTACATGATGCTGCGAATTCCTAAAGGGATTACAATTTTTAAAGGGCAATAACAGCCTGAAAAATTACACGTATGTTGACAATGAAAAACATCCGGCGATGACAACAAAACTCACCTAACGATAGATGAAAATGTGATAAGGGCAGCTAAAAAATATGCCGGCAAAAGAGGCATGAGTATTTCTAAAATGGTAGAGAATTATCTAAAGATGGCTTCTGCAAATACCCATCACGAGGGCATTAGGATTTCACCGGGTATAAAAAAGATGTTGGGAGCAGCAAAACTTTCAAAAGGAAACCACAAAGACATTCTTACAAGAGAATTGAGGAAAAAATATTCCTGACGCATCATAGGGAAAGATAAGCGTCTCGTTTTTTTTGGAGGGCGAATGAACTGTTTTATATTTCACACGGTTTTAGTGTGCTTGTCAAGCTAAATCAAAATTAAATTCCATCATGAAAAAAATCACCGGGGTCCTGCTATCAGTTCTGTTTGCAACAAACCTTTTCGCACAATCAAATATCTGGAAAACTGATCCTGCTCATACCAGTGTGCGCTTTGCCGTCACGCACATGGTGATCAATGAAGTGGAAGGAAAATTCACTTCGTTCAATGGCACCATGACTTCTTCAAAGCCCGACTTCACCGATGCGCAAATTGAATTTACAGTGGAAGTAAAGAGCATCAGCACCGATAACGAGATGCGCGACAATCACTTAAAGTCTGCTGATTTTTTCAACGCCGATTCTTTTCCGCAAATGAAATTCAGGAGCACTTCCATCAAAAAAATTTCTGACAAGAAATATTTACTCGAAGGTGATCTCACCATTCGTGATGTGACGAAGCGTGTGACGTTTGACGTTACTTATGGCGGAACAATCAAAGACAGTTATGGAAACACGCGGGCGGGGTTTAAAGCAACTGCAAGGATTAATCGCTTAGACTATCATCTCAACTGGAATAAGACGATGGAAGCGGGAGCTGTCGTAAGCGCTGATGTTGATGTGATCATCAACACAGAATTTATTCAGCAGAAATAATTTTTCTCCGGCAAAAAAGCAATTCAGTTACACAATACTGCGGCATCGGAATCTGAAGGAATTCTTGCAGAATCTGAAACGAGTTCCCAATAAATCGGTACAGGTCAGCATGACGGAGCACTTTTGAAAGGGACTCATTATTTTTTACGGAAGGCAGAAACTCTATCTTTTCACCAGCCAATGTCATCGGTGGAAATTCCCAAAGCCCTAAGAATGATGGCGATGAGAAGGATGAGCACAATAGCAGAGACCAAAAAAATGGTAGCGAACCGATATGCCCTCATCATAAATTTCAGACGCAGATTTTCGCGAATGTTTTTCATCACATTTTCCACGCGAACAAAGCCGCTCGGATTCTTCACCACGTAATCATAAGCTCCGAATTTCATACTGTCTACTGCCACTTCAATTTTATCCTGACCGGAGAGCATTACTACGTGCGTGTCAGGGAATCGCTCCCTGATGTTTTTCAAAATTGTTATTCCATCCTTCGCATCTTTTTTCACCCGGTCGAGATAGTAATCAAGAATGATGTAGGTTGGTTTCAGTTCATCCAGTTTTTGCAGTGCTTCTTCCCCTGATGTGAAAGAATGAATTTCCATTGTGTACCGCTGCTTCAAATAATCAGTGAGCATTTCATTGTGCTGCTGATCATCATCAATCAGCATAATAGAATTGTATTTTGTTTTTGCCATAGTAGTTACAAAGTAAATTAAAGGAGCGTGAGTTGATACTTGAGTTCTTCGTAGGCCCTGCTTAGCATGCTCTTCACTTCATCAAGATGCGCAGGTATCGTTTCGACATCATGCATCTCTTTTGCCGATTCTTCAATAGCCCTCACCAACTCTGATGCTTTACTCATTCCCGCATAAGAAAACTGTGGCTTCAGGGAATGTGCGCTGCGACTGAGTCCGTGAAAATCTTTTGCAGCCAATTGTTCATCCATCGCCTTGATTGCTACCGGAGTTCTTTCAAGAAATGAGTTAATGAATTTCTTCATCAATTCATTATTACCGCTGGAATAAACACGGAGAAAAGAGAGATCAATCAATCCTGAATCTTGCGGAGAACCGGGGGTATCCATTTTCGTGTTGTTGCTGTTTGACTAATGTAGAGAGAATAATTTTATGAGACAGGGGAACCAATTCGCCATCAAAGCAAAGCAAAAATTGTAATTGTGATGCAGCTATTGATTGATAATAATTTTCAAAAAGTATTTCGTGCAGTATTTTGCGTTACCTAACGAGATAAGCTGCTACAGCATGCCGTAGTGATTTCGTTACATTTACCTGACTTTTTTCCTGTTGACGACGATGAGTGACTTTGACAAGAACACCTTAGGCGACATACTCAGCAAATCTGCAATTTTCCGCCACCTGGCTCCTGAAATCATTCAATTGATTGCTGAGAAAATTATCATTTCTTCTTATGAGGCCAATGATCGCATCATTAAAAAAGGAGATCGGGGAGATTCCATGTACATCGTTCTGAAGGGAAAAGTGAAGGTTCACGACCAGGAACACACCATTGCCGAAATGGGAGATCATGATTTTTTCGGAGAGCTCTCTCTTTTTGATTCCGAGCCAAGGTCCATGTCGGTAAGTGCAAAAGAACCGAGCAGCGTTGGCGTGATTCAACGCGATGATTTCATTCGCATTCTTAATGAGCATCCTGAGATTATTGTAGACATCATCAAGGTTTTAACCAAACGGTTGCGAAGTCAAAACCGGTTACTCGTTAGCGAATATGAGGCGCGCGAAGATGAGCTTAAGAAATTAGTGGCTCAGCGAACAGCAGAGTTAGAAAATAAAAACCTGGAGTTGACTCAGGCTCTTGAAGATTTAGAGCGCTCGCAGGCACAGTTGGTGCAACAGGCACGGCTTGCTTCACTCGGGCAACTTGCAGCGGGCATTGCTCACGAAATTCAAAACCCGCTGAATTTTGTGAATAATTTTTCAGAGCTGTCACAAGAGTTGATTGATGAAATCAGGAAATCAAAAAGTGAAGAGGAGCGAAAGGGGTTTCTAAAGGATCTGAAACAAAATCTTGAAAAGATACATCAGCATGGCCAACGCGCTGATGGCATCGTGAAGAGCATCCTTGATCACAGCCGCACTTCTTCGGGAGACAAGCAACTCACGGATATTAATGTTTTGTGTGAAGAATTTTTCAGTCTCGCTTATCAGGGAATCCGGGTTAACCATCCTGATTTTAATTGCACAGTGGAAAAACATTTTGATATAAAGTTGCCGAAGGTGAATGTAGTTCCGCAGGACATTAGCCGTGTGCTGCTGAACTTGTTTAACAATGCATTCTATGCTGTGCGTGAAAAAACGATGCATGATGCATCCTTCGACAAGCTCAGGACAGGCAGTAACACGAGTTCTCCCGATTTAACCGGAATTCACGATTCATCCCGTAGTACTGCGGGAATTCATGATAAAATATATCAACCTGTTGTTTCCGTAACAACACTTCAGGATAAGTCCAACGAGACCGTAACTATTTCGGTGCGCGACAATGGTGAGGGAATTCCTGATGACATTAAAGAGAAAATCTTCCAGCCCTTCTTCACTACCAAACCAACAGGACAGGGAACAGGGTTAGGATTATCACTCAGCTATGATATTATTAAAGCGCATGGAGGAGATTTAAGAGCGGAAAGTGAGAAAGGAAAATTTACTGAGTTCAAAATCATATTGCCGCTATGATCATTGAACGGAGTTTTCTTTTTCTCTTATTACTGATTGCTGTCTCATCAGTTGCGGCGCAGGGTCAGCGCACCATTGATTCACTCGAAAATAAGGACACGACCTTGTCAAAGCCCCAGATATTCCAATTACTATTACAATCATTAAGGAAAAATAATAAAGGTGAAAACGGGTCCGATGAATCGCAGGACTTAAAAAACTTTTCTGAAGCGAATGAATTGCTCGGCAATTACGAGGAGGCATTAAAATACCGGCAGATGTATGACGAGGTGAAAGATTCTCTAAGTGAAGCAGAAAGAAATTCGCAACTGGCAGAGCTGAAGGTTCACCAGGGAAATGTTGAACGCATCTTTCTGATCCTTGGCATTGCCCTGCTGCTGATTCTTTCGGGCATCACCTACAGTCGCTTTGTTGTGAAAAAACAAAGCAACAGGAAATTAGAACAGGCCTATCACGAATTGCGGGACACTCAAGAGCAATTGGTTCAGCAGGAAAAACTGGCATCACTCGGGCAACTCACAGCAGGTATTGCACATGAGATTAAAAACCCGCTCAACTTCGTCAACAACTTTTCAGAATCATCTGAAGAAATTCTGGACGAACTCCGGGTTGCTTCATCGGCAGAAGAGCGGAATCAATTGATTGGCGAACTGAAAAAAAATCTGGAGAAAATTTCTCATCACGGCAAGCGCGCTGACAGCATTGTTACAAACATGCTCAATCACAGCCGGACGTCTTCGGGAGAAAAGCAACTTACAGACATCAATGAACTATGCGACGAATTTTTTGTTCTGGCCTATCACGGCATGAAGGCCAATCACCCTGACTTCAATTGCAAGCTTGAAAAGAATTTTTCACCGGGTGTATTGCAAGCAGAAGTGGTAGTGCAGGATGTAAGTCGCGTGCTGCTGAATTTATTCAACAATGCTTTCTATGCAGTGAGGCAAAAAACAACTCACAGCACGCCCCAAACTCTCGGGGATTCACATAACACGAATTCCCGCGATTTAATCGGGATTCACGATGGAAATTATCAACCCACAGTTTCGGTAATAACTCAATCACTCCCGACTCAATCGGGAAACTCAATAACTATTTCAGTTCGCGACAATGGCAATGGGATTCCCAACGCGTTAAAAGAACGAATCTTCGAGCCCTTTTTCACAACCAAGCCTTCAGGGCAAGGCACAGGTTTAGGACTAAGCATCAGCTATGATATCATCAAAGCACATGGTGGAGTAATGAAGGTAGAATCTAAAGAAAATGAGTTCACCGAATTCATTTTCACCCTACCTGCATGAAGGAATTATAGGCTTTGGAAAAACTGTCTTTCAAAATCTTGCTATATAAGCAAACCTAATTATATGGTAATGTAACTATTAGCCATTCGCAGGCGTAAAAAAGGGTTCACATTAAATGATTATGAAACCACGTCTTCCCCTCCGGGAAACAGTAAAAATCTCACGCTTCTGTTTCGGGCGGTCAAAGGAGGGTTTTTAAGCTCTTCAATATTTTAGAAAAAATAAGCTCGTTCGATTCAAATAAAACTTAATTACAAACGATCACCAGCAGAGGCTGTTTAAAACCATTATGACAATGTTAAACTTCACAAAAAAGATCCTTGCAACATTTATTCTTGTGACTTCTGTTTGTTTCGCAGTTGCCGGACAGACAAATGTGAGCGGGGGCATCTACACCAATACAACCTGGACTTCAGTCAACAGTCCATACATAATTGTCGATACCGTTGTCGTCTTTCCGGGAGTTACACTAACTATTCAACCCGGAGTAGTTGTCAAGTTTGCAAATAACAAACGACTTGAGATCCGGGAAGCAAAACTTGCAGCCTTGGGGACAGTCGCAGATTCAATTACATTTACAAGTAATTCGCTTTCCCCAATTCAGGGAATTTGGAGCAGCATATATTTAAATGCGGGAGCGGGGACAGATACTCTAAAATTTAATTATTGTAATTTTAAATATGCTGATGTTGCCCTGAATGGAAATAACTACAATTCCAATTACTCTCTCGTAATAAAAAACTCGGTTTTTAGTTACAACAATACTGCAATAACAAGCAATTGGTGTAATGACGCTTTAATTGACTCCTGCACTTTTAACAATAATTTGGATTATGGAATTCGGGGGCTTACAAATTTTCACGTCAATTTTTGCAAATTTATAAATAACGGAATCGGACTAAGTAAATATGTTTTCTTAACAACTTATGCCTATATTACAAGCTGTGATTTTTACTACAATGAAACCGGGATAAGCGATTTATGTACCTGTGTTGTAGAAAATTGTACCGTTAAACATAACCAATACGGAATTTCTGATGGCCCTTATGGAGGCAGCTATTCTGTAGTAAAAAATTGCATTATTGATTCAAACTATATTGCCGGACTCACGATTAATGACGGAGACTCTATCATTAATAATAAAATCAGATATAATCCCATTGGCTTAACTGACTCCATGGACGTATTCTTTTTTGACAACATTATCTCAAAAAATATTATTGAGAATAATGATGTTGGTATTAAACTTTTTTTTTCCTTCAATCAAGTTTATTGCAATAAAATAAGCAATAACACCACTTACGATTTATATTACAGTGTAGTATTTGGAAGCAATTTGAATGCAGGGAATAATTATTGGTCTACTTTCGATTCAATGGCTACGACAGCGAAAATCTATGACGGCTACGACAATATTAGTTTAGGACTTGTAAACTTTATGCCGCTCGACAGTGAGCAATGTTATTTACAGAATGGAATTGCAACGAATACAATTTCTGCTGTGCCTGTCATTTCACTCAGCATTTTTCCAAACCCCGTTTCTAATAATTTGACCGTAACATTACCTGCAAATATTTTAGGGACAGAGATTAAAATATTTAATACCCTCGGAGAGTTGGAATATTCATCAAGTGCCATGGCTCAAACTATAGATATTGATGTATCAACGCTTTCACGCGGAGTACACATTTTTCAAATAACGGCGGGTAATAATATCAGCAGGGAAAAATTTATAAAGCAATAAATACATTTCCCCTTGCAATTGGCTTCCTAACGATTGCTTTCACGCAAAATATTCTGCCAACAAATAAAATCGTGACAGGTTATTTTAGATAGGTGCTGATAGGTCAGATGCGCCCTGCAATTGATTTCAATCCACGGATATTACCTGGCAGGAGTGCGCATCGTTTGTCTCCTTGAACCTGGATTTTGCAGTTGGGCAACGGAATTTTTTTTGTCGCCCAGAGTATATATTCTGTGCTACAAAAAAATTCGAGGCCGTGAAGATTGAAGAAAATATTTTTAGACTTCACCAGACAAAACATGATCAATTGTAAAATCCGGGTTGAATTGTTCCCCATCACCAATCGTCAATGATGTTTTAGGCTACTGCCAGGGATTCTTCGGAAAAAATATCCTGCGAGAAGATCAGGTCTTCACACATTATGTAATAGTGGTCGCTAATGAGTGCGGTGCGTTCCACCATTGATTTTAATTCGCGCACATTGCCCGTCCAGCGATGCGTCATCATTTGCCTGAGGGCTTCAGGTGAGAAGGACTTATGCCCCATGTGATTCTTCTCACAAAAATCACTGAGGAAATGCTTCGCCAGTAACAAAACATCATTATCCCGTTCACGCAGCGTAGGCAGATGAATCAGAAAGCCCTGCAGGCGGTAATAAAGATCTTCCCTCATTTTACCATCCTTCACCCGTTGCGCAAGATTCTTATTGGATGCGGCAATCACACGCACGTTAAGTGGAATTTCTTTATTGCTGCCCAGGCGTGTCACTTTATTTTCCTGAAGGACACGCAGTAGTTTTGTTTGAAGGTTGAAATCCATCTCCCCGATTTCATCGAGAAAAATAGTTCCCTCATTTGCTTCTTCAAACTTTCCAATTCGTTTAGAATCGGCGCCTGTGAAGGCTCCTTTTTCATGACCAAACAGTTCACTTTCCATAAGATCATCAGGAATGGCTGCCACGTTCACCGTCACATAAGGCTTTCGCGCGCGGGGCGAATTGTAATGGATGGCAGCGCTTACTAATTCTTTACCTGTACCGCTTTGTCCTGAAATGAGGACCTGCATGTTTGTTTTTTCCACTTTCTGCATCAGGCGCAGCACTTTCAGCAGCGCTTTGCTCTCGCCAATAATGTGGGTGTATTTGTTGCGATCAATGATCTGGTCATTGAGTACCGCCACTTCCTTGCGCAAGTTGGCATTGAGTGTCCAGTTTTGAATGCTTTTTTTCAGCTCAATATGAGCGTTGTTATCTTTAATGATGTAGTCCTTTGCCCCGTTCTTGTAGCAATCTACCACCACTTCCACCTCATCCTGCCCTGATAAAATGATGCAGGCAATATCACGATTGTAATTCTGAATTTCTTTCAGCACATCAATACCATTGCGATCGGGCAGGAAATAATCAATGATAACGATATCCGGATTTTCGCGAAGGTGTTTGAAAAATTCAGTAGCGGTTTCGAAAACGGTGATGTCATAATTATTTTCTTTTTCGAGGATATACTTGATCTGTGTGGCATACGCAGAATTGTCTTCAAGCATAAAAATCTTCGTAATGTAATGTCGTTCCGTGCCGGCAGCGGGCGGTGGCAACAAACCGTTTAATGATTTTTTTTCAAAGATGGAGTTACTCATGTAGCAGAGTTGAGCCTCCTTTTACTGATAAAGAGCAGCGTTGTTACAAAAATTAGCATTTACATCACATTAATTCAAGCCCTCCTTCATTTACCTGACTGACCGCCTGGAACGGTCTAATATGCAGGTGATAAATTCAAAAATGTCCTCATTTACGCGTCAGATCGCTTCATATGCTCGTTTTCATCCGTTAGTAATGTTTTCGAATTAATCCATCCAATAGTTTAAATACTCCTTCATTAGGTTGTTTGTTATCATCGAGCTCTTTTGAATTCTCAAAATTATTTTGCCGGTAAATTAGTTCTGTTCTGCCCGTTGAGTTTATTGTTGTTCGTTTCATTTAGTTGTGCCCCTCCCATCCGGGTGAAAAAGCTGTCAATGGGTTCCCATTGTTTAATATTGTTTTTTTTCTGAAAAAGTTGTCAAATCCTGAATAATGAATTCTTAACTTAATGACGATCAGCGCTCGTTTGCAGTTCAGTTTATTCGCGCTATAGCGAATGGGCACCTCATTTCCGCCCTCCTATGAAAAATTTATTCTTTCTTCACACTTACAAAATTCTCCGCCCGCTATTTCTTAAGGGTTTTTGATAAGATTCTGAAATTTGAAATGAAATATATGTTACCAGAAAATTTCAGAAAAAATTTTTTTGTACTTCTCTGTGGTCTGTGTACCGCCGAGGCGGTATCGGCCCAATATTATCTTTTCAATCCAAAATATAAATGGTCCATCGGCATCGAGCACAGCAACACTCCGGTCATATTCACGCAGCATGATTACCTTCCTGACAATATCGAAATCTCCCAATGGATTGCCAAACACAGGTACTGGCAGGTGGGGGTCATCTATGTTCCGCTAACCGATGAGACCACTCAGACTGATACATTTCTCAACATTAAAGGCGACACCATTTCCAAGCCAATTTACTTCCAGTCACGCTTTGCCATCTATGGCGGCTATTCACTCAAGCTTTATATGGGCAAGAGAATGTATTTTACTCCATCTCTTAATCTCTACATCGAGGACTTTTATTATGACACCGATAACTGGGCCCTCGCAGTTGGCCCCACAACGGCGTTTGAGTATTTTTTTACTAACCATTTTTCGCTTCGGCTTGACTTGTTTAACTTCAACTTTGCACTTAGCAGCTCCGGTAACTTTCTTGTCACCTTACATCGCGTGATAGGCATGGGGGTGCGATACAATTTTAGTCGTAAGTAAAGTATATTAAGAGCAGAGTTTGTCTGCCGCTGTGGGTAACAACCAAATTCGCGGGAGAAGTTCTGCGGCTTTTGGTTTAATCTTTTATGTTAGTTCGTCGTTTGTATATGCATGGTTTAAATTATTTTTTTATTACGAACCAGGATATTCTTTCTTTCTATGTGTGATAGAATTTTTAACCATTTTGATTAAAATGCCAGTGTCAATGTCCTCTAATTTTTGAATATGAATGCAGCCGCCACTTATTTTATGCTTTCCAAATTTCGATAGCAATGCTTCTCTCTTGTCGAACCCAGACCCAAGATATAAAGTGATCGCATTTGCCCTTGATGCAATTCCAGCAAGGGGTGCATCACCTTCACGACCGCTTTCATATTTGTAATGATAACTTCCAAAACCTACAATAGCAGTTCCCCACATTTTTGGTTCAAGCCCTGTATGTTTGGTTATTAAGTCAATTACTGCTGAAAAGTCTGTGCGCCTTTCTTCATCTTTTATTTTCATTAAGTAGGCGGCAACACTTGCCTTTGTTTCTGTTGTTTTATTTTTTGCCATAAGATTATTTTGTTAACTCTTTCTTGAATGCCGGGAGAATAAGTAAAATTAAAAATTTCTATCTCTGAGGCTTTAGAAATTGTTTAGCGTAAGTCTCGTTTCTTTTTATTGCGCTTATCCAAAACACAGGGCATTTTTGCTTTTTCAATACATTGTTAAATTCGGATGCAGAAATTTTAACAAAGCTTAACCATCTCCACCATGCCACACTTTATTATTGATTGCTCCGAACACGTTTTATCGCTAAAACCTGTGGAAGAAATTTTAAAAGAGGTCCATGATACTGCAGACAAAACCGGACTTTTTAAAAAAGGTGATATCAAGGTAAGGATAAGAGCCTTTAAAGACTATACGGTTGGAAATACCAAAGCCGATTTCATTCATGTGTTTGGAAACATCATGGAAGGCAGAACCTCCGGGCAGAAAGCGGAACTCTCAAAAGAAATTATCCGAAAACTAAAATCCATGTTTGAAGATGTTCCGGTGATTTCAATCAACATCCGGGAGTTTGAGAAGGCAACCTACTGCAACAGGACTATGGTTTAATTCGGGAATTTAATTTGACAAATATCCGCGCTAACCCTCTAACAGTCTAACCTGGAGAAGTCAGAACCCAAAGTGAATTCTTCAGGTGTCAGGAATCAAAATTCAATCCCCGCAATACGGCGGGAAAAATTCAATGTCCAAAGCTCCGGGTTTGTGTTTTGTGTGCAGCATCCTGCGGAGAATTTTTCTTTTCGAAATTTTCTTGTCCACCACTTTCGGTGATTGAAATCAAGGATTATTACCCGTCCGGCAATCACAATCATTTTTTCCTTTCCAAATAAAATTTTTTCGATCACCGCTGTTGGCGATTGACGAAAGGGGTTGCTGAAGTGCACCTTTACTCAGCGAATAAGAAATTCATTTCACAATCAAAAACTCAAACACATGAAAACGGTTTCTTTAATCATCACTGACGTCGGGAGTGGAGATTGCAGCAACGTGAGCATTACTTGTTATTCAGAGCCTCTGCCAACGGAACTTGGCGCACCGGCACCTGTTGTGCTACCCGATCCCGGTTGCAGAACATGCAAATGCGGATCGTAGCCGGTTTCTGCATAATAATTTTTTCTACGGAAATCGCTACCCGATAAATTATGAACCACATCATGCGGACACTACTGCATCATCTTAGTTTTGGTCTTTAATAAGCTTCTGTATATATTGTTTTTCTTCATCCATTACTTTCACAAAATAAATTCCGGAAGAAATATTTTCAAGATGGATTTCCATTGATGAAGTATTAAAAATTTCTTCTTCAAAAACAGTTGCTCCCAGCGCATTGAATACCTGAACAACCCCCTTCTTAATTTTATAGCCTGATGTAAGTTTAAAATTTCCCGGTGAGGGATTCGGAAAAATTAGCAATGAATTAGCATGTATCAATCCAGTTATACTCGTAAAACATTCAGGAGTAACGACAGTACCGCTTGTTGCAAATGCAGTGAAGGGAGTTGCCGTACCGCCTGAATAAACTGCACGCCCAACACTTAGTTCCGATACTGCTGAGTCGTTTATAATAATCGGAGGATGCTGTTGATCACCCGCTGTTTCCCATGCTATCTGTTTTTATAAGATAGAAACCGGTGCCGAAGATTGTCGTTTTTCCGGCAATAATATATCCTCCGTCATCAGTTCGCTCACCGAGGTGCCTGCATCGTTGCCCGTGATGCCATAGATTGAGGCACGCGACTCAAGCAGACTCATTCATAAAGCCATTTATCAATTAAACCATCCAGCATATTCTTATCTTTCACCATCTGAAGCTTTTTAGACTCGTAAAGACTTTAATTCCGCTCGCAGAGTGCTGCGGACAAGTTCAAAAAAGAGATGTCACAGATTGTACTGATTACTCAGAAAAATTATTGATGAAAATTCTTTTACTCATCGAGAGCAAGTACATTTTAAGATTCGTCTGTGAGTACACACTCAAGTATCCCGGCACACAGGTGCGGAAATCTGTGAAATCTGTGGCAACTTGCACAATTGAAGAAAGAAATTCGCACCTTCAAAACCATTCTAACTTTAAAAAATACAATCCATGAAAATTTTAGTAGTTGATGATGAGCGTGACATTGAACAACTTTACATACAGCGGTTCCGAAAAGAAATTCGCTCCGGCGAAATCACCATTTTGTTTGCCTTCTCGGGAAGCGAAGCTCTCGAACTGATGAGCCACTTGCATCCGATGGACGTGGTACTCTTGCTTTCTGACATCAACATGCCCGGCATGACGGGATTTGATCTGCTGAAGGTTGCGAAGGAAAAATATCCATACATCACCATCTTTATGGTTTCTGCTTACGGAGATGAATCGAACGCTGGCAAGGCGAAAACGCTTGGTGCCGATGATTTCTTTACCAAGCCGGTGGATTTTAAATTACTTCGTCAGAAAATTTTCTCACAGAGTCCTGCAGATTCACAGAATCCTGCGGACAATTAGAATTCCAATCGCTGATGCCTGAAAAAATTTTAATTGTTGATGATGAACCCGACCTGGAGTTGCTGATCAATCAGCGGTTTCGTAAACAGATCAAAGAAAAAATTTTTGAATTCGTCTTTGCATCGAATGGAAGAGAAGCGCTCGAAAAATTAGAGCAACATCCGGATATCGGTTTGGTAATGACTGACATCAACATGCCGGAGATGGATGGACTGACGCTGCTCGAAAAAATAAAACCATTTAACCGCCCGATCAAGGCAGTGGTGGTTTCTGCTTATGGAGATATGCAAAACATCCGCACCGCCATGAACCGTGGCGCATTTGATTTTGTGACGAAGCCCGTTGACTTCAATGATTTTGAAATCACCATTTACAAAACACTTGATGAGCTGAAGTTCATGATCGCATCCCTGGAAACGACGAAGCAATTGGGAAATGAAAAATTAGAGCGGGAGAAAGCGGTGCTGCATGAAAAAATGGAGCAGCAGTTTCTCGCCAACATGAGCCATGAAATACGCACCCCCCTCAATGCCATCAACGGCATGACGCGGTTGCTCCTGCTTCGTGAGCAGCCACCTGAAAATATCACCTATCTCAAAGGCATTCAGCAATCATCCGACAACCTTAGCGTGATCATCAACGATGTTCTTGATCTCTCGAAAATTCAGGAAGGAAAAATGGAGTTTGAAAAAATTCCATTCAAGCCCGCCGAGACGGTACAATACGTTTACAACACTCTTCTTTTCAAAGCAGATGAAAAAGTATTGCTGCTGAAAACAAATGTTCATCCCGATGTGCCTGAAATTTTGCTTGGTGATCCAACGCGATTGACTCAAATTCTCATCAACCTCACCGGTAACGCCATTAAGTTTACGGAAAAGGGCAGTGTAACTCTTGAAGCTGAAGTCCAGCGGATGATAACTGACAAGGAAGGCCGGAAAATTTGTGAGGTAAAATTTTCTGTTATTGATACAGGCATAGGAATGACAAGGGAACAACTCGATAAAGTTTTTCAAAGCTTTACGCAGGCCTCTGCTGAAGTCACCCGCAAATACGGCGGTACCGGTTTAGGACTTACCATTTCAAAACAATTAGTCGAGCTCCAGGGAGGACAGATTACAGTGGAAAGTGAACCGGGAAAGGGAACCACCTTCTGGTTCTTTATTCCCTATGAGATTGCAGAAGAATCACAGCAGGCAGAGAAGGAATTTAAACCCGATGAGACAACAATTGCAAAAGTGAGTGCCATGAAAGTTTTGCTGGCTGAAGACAATGACTTCAATCAAATTGTCGCCACAGGATTGCTGGAAACGCTGGCACCGGGAATTCAAATTGATTGTGTCTTTAATGGGATTCAGGCGCTTGAAAAACTTTCACAAGAGAAGTATGATCTCATTCTCATGGACATTCAAATGCCGGAGATGGATGGCATTGAAGCCACTATGAAAATTCGCGAAGCAAAAAATTCCATTCCAATCATTGCCATGACTGCAGGAATTACAAAAGAAGAAATAGCACGATGTCATGCTGCAGGAGCAAATGAAATAGTCGGGAAGCCATTCAATCCGGATGAGTTGCTGGTGAAGATGGCGAGGGTGGTTTAACCTTTTCCAAAGTTTTTTTTGACTTTGGAAAAGGTGGTCGTATCTCTAAAGTTCTACCCCTTCAAATGCTCTCACTTTCTCTTTCCAATCCTCACGCATTTCAACGGTCTGATTTTTTTCATAGTCATAACAGACCATCACGCTTTTGGCTTCAGCAACAGACTCGATAGAATTGTTTTCTTCTTTTGTCATCACATAATTGAAATCAAAACTCTTGTTGCCGAGCCGCGAGCAGCGGATGTACACGAAGTAATTTTTGTAACCGGTAATCGGTTTTCTGAAATCAATTTCCATTCGCGCGAGAATCATTCCCTCCTGCCGCCAATCCATTTCACTCCTCGTAATTACTTCGCCAAAGTATTTTATGCGTGCTTCTTCGAGGTAGGTGAGATACGCGGCGTTATTGACGTGGGCTAGTAAATCAAAATCAGCAAATCGGATTTCGATTGGTAACTTGAATTTGTATTTACTCAGATCAATAGTATTCATTGGGGAAAATCAAAAAGCGAAGTAAAGCAATGTAAACTTCAAATAATTAGGTTATACTTACTGTTCAATATTTATTCTCTAAACTTCACACACTTAAATTCTATCCAATGAAAAAATTATCCATCTTAATTACCATCTCTATCCTTTTCAAATTTGCGCAGATAAATGCACAATATATCCCTGACAATGGGTTTGCGGCAGGAATTGCTTACGCATGCCCCACCTGTATTGATGCAGGTCATAATCTTACTGCGGATGCACAAACGCTGACATCCTTACACATAGAAGGTGGTTGGGGAATCACCGATCTCACAGGACTCGATGGCTTTATTAATCTGCAGACTTTGATTTGCCGAGGCCAATACATTACCAACTTTCCTGCACTGCCAACGTCTTTAATAAGCCTGACGTGTGATTACAATGAGCTTACCTCACTTCCTACATTTCCGTCAACACTTCAGCATCTTAACTGTGACGATAATTTCCTTACCTCATTACCCACACTACCTTCCTCTCTTAGATTTCTTGTTTGCTCGACAAATGGATTGACTTCTTTGCCCAACTTACCTTCTTCATGCGATACTCTGTTTTGTTTCGAAAATCCGTTAACATCATTGCCAGCACTTCCATCAAGCATGAAACAATTGTACGCAGCTTCTGACCAACTCACGAGTCTTCCCACTTTGCCAGCATCACTTGAAACGTTTGATTGCAGCCATAATAATCTTAGCTTATTGCCGGTACTCCCCGGTTTATTAGATTATCTTGATTGTCATGCAAATAGTATTACTTCATTACCAACGCTGCCTAATTTCCTTACTTACATTGATGTTTCACAAAATTCACTAAGTGCGCTGCCCTCCTTGCCTTCATCTCTTGCCTTCCTTGAGTGCTATGATAATGATATTACATCTTTGCCCACTCTCCCCAACTCGCTGATTCAGTTAGACGTTAATCATAGTCAACTGACTTCTTTGCCTTCTCTTCCCAATTCGTTGATTTATTTAGACGTTGGTTATAATCAACTCACTTCTTTGCCATCCCTTCCGGTTCATTTAAATGAATTGTATGCTTCAAATTGTGGCTTGGTTAATATTGCGCCATTACCAGATGATCTGTACCGTCTTTATCTTGCTGATAATTCATTGACTTCATTGCCCAATCTACCATCGGGGCTTGGGGAATTATATCTGAACAATAATCCGATTGTATGTCTGCCATTTTTACCCGCCAGTATTTGGTCTATGGGCATAAGCGGAACAAATATTAATTGCTTTCCAAATTATCCTAATTATTATATTAACTGGCTTCCTCTCTGTGATGCAGGAAACATCAATGGTTGCATTGCATACCCCATGATCAAAGGAAATGTTTACGGTGACTTCAACAACAATGGAGTTTATGATACCGGAGATTTTCCTGCGGAGCATGCTGTGGTGAAGGCAACGCCGGGGGATTACATTGGCATAGCCGACAGAGCCGGCAACTACAAAATTTCTGTTCCTTTGGCCACTTCCGATACCGCGCGTGCTACGGAATATTCAGTTTACTACAACTCGTCATCAACATTTTACACAGCCACTTTTGATTCTACTTCGGGCCAGGTGAGCTTTTACAATAATTTCGGACTGTTGGCAGTGAATAGCGGAGCCAACCTTGATGTAAGCATGCTGGCTCCTCATTTTGTTCCCGGATTTAACAGCAACCTCTGTATTACGCTTAAGAATGTGGGAACAACAATCATCAATGGAACAGTGGTGATAACCTTTGATCCATCACTTACTTTTATTTCAGCAGACCAGGGTGGGATATCTTCATCGAACACAATCACCTGGAATTTTAATCCGCTCAATCCCTTCCAATCAAAAAATTTAGTTGCAACAGTCAACTGTCCATCAAGTGTATCTATTGGTACTGTTCTTTTCAATGATGCTACAGGAACATTGAGCGGCGCCACAGACATCGAGATAGAGAACAACTCGATCAATGATTCCACAATGGTGGTTGGCTCATTTGATCCAAACGACAAACAAGTGAATGATGCCACCCTTACTCCGGACGAACTTGCGAATGGAAAATATCTCGAATACACGATCAGGTTTCAGAACACGGGAACCGCGCCAGCAACGTTCATCACGGTAGTTGATACGCTCAGCGATAAACTCAATGCCACTACTTTTCAAATGATTTCAGCAAGCCACCACTATGATGTCACTCTTGCAAATGATTTAACAAAAGAAAATCATCCTGTATTTATAAAATGGTTGTTTAACAACATTCAGCTTCCTGATTCATCCGTTGATTTTAGCGGCAGCCAGGGCTTTGTGAAATTCAGAATCGGAACGAGGCCGGGTTTACTTATCGGTGATGAAATTGAAAATACAGCCGGAATTTATTTCGACTTCAATGAACCCGTTATCACCAACACTGCCAGCACCTTTGTGGCAGTGAGTGAAGGAACTATGAATACAGATGATCATCATTTCACGGCCACCCTGTTTCCTAATCCGGCCTCAACCAGAACCACGATTCACTTAGACAACATCACTTCATCACAACTTTCCTTAGAGGTGTTAAATGAAGTGGGTGTGCTGATGATGCAGAAAACAATTTCTGTTACAGGTTCATCAATAGATGTGAATCTTGATTTGAAAAAATTGGCCAGTGGAATCTATACTGTCACCGCGAAGTCGTCCGATGAATTGCGCGTGGTGAAGCTTGTGAAGGAGTAGAGTAGGGTGCTCTGCTTCTTTTACGGCAATTCATTTTCAGAAAGAGGAATAATGAATCAGCCTTCCGGCGTGAAAGAATTTGCTGCTGTTCGGTTTCTCGGATGCATCAGAGTAATCAGCGGCAACGGTTGCAAAATATCTTTCAGCTTTTGCTGATGTGTTTTTTGATTTGCCCTGATCGGTAATTGCATCAGTGACGTAGGCGTCGAGAAGGTTTATGAATTCCCGGCGGAACAAATCAGGAGTGCAGAAGATGTCGCAGCCGATCACTGAATCACCGCTTACTACGATCACTCCGATCACATTCTCTGTTTCATCGAACTTGTGCCCGAAGAATTTTTCATACTCATCATGTTCATTTTTGAATGAAGGAGATTTTTCGAGAGCATTGTAGGAACCTGTAGAAGAGCTTGCACTGTTTTTATTAGTAACAATTTTAACTTCATCCCACACCTTTCCCTGGTCCTGGTCCTTCACTGCTTTCTGACGCACCTTGTTCGATGCCACTTTTTTGTATTCACTGAAATTCGCACCTTCATAATTATCCGTTACTGCTCCCTGTGATGAATGGTCAGCGGAAACATTCCAGCGGTGTGGCTCAACACAAAACACACTCACATCCGTTTTTCCGCTGTGGGGTGGAAGCAGAAAATCTTTCGCAATCAGGCGATCCTGCTTTCCGCCTTTGATGATTTCACCCGCCAGAATGAGGACGGTATCTTCTCCAACATTCTGAATATAGAGTGTATTTACTTCAGCATTGTCGCTCATCACGACCTCTGATTCATTTTGCCGACCGCCATTTGTTCTTACTGAATCATACATTTCTGTGATCACTATCGCTTTGCGATCCATTGCTTCTTTCAAAGTGATAAACGGACCCACATGCGAGTTTGCTTCAATGAATTCTTCTTTAGCAATTACAGGAAAAATCCAAAGTGATTTGAAGTTGTATTTACCTGATGTATCAACCAATAATGTGAAAGGTGCATCGGATGGAACGACATAATCAGAAGTGTGATTACGCGATTGCACGCTGGTACAACCGGCGATCGCTGCGAGGAGCAGCAACGGAAGAAGTGTTTTCATGATTGGAAGTTTAGGGATGAAAAACGACGGATGCAGGAGAAACATTTTATTTGTCGGTCAGAATATTGTAAGGAGTAAAGTCATTCAGGAACATCAATCATGGGCGAATGTTTATCTTGGAATCAGAAAAAAAAATTTATGAAGCTCATTACAACCATGTGCGTGATTGTAACTTGTCTCATTGCTATAAGGGTAAGAGCGCAGCCCGCCTTCATCACCGATTCACTCGACACCTACATCACGCGAGAAATGCAGCGATGGAATATTCCCGGCGTTGCAATTGCCATCGTGAAAGATGGAAAGGTGATTGCGATGAAAGAGTACGGTGTTCGCGATCTGGATTCAAAACAGGGAGTAGATGAGAACACGCTTTTCAGAATCGGCTCGTGCACGAAAGCCTTCACGGCAACATGCGTCACACTTCTTGACTACCAGAAAAAACTCTCGCTTGAAGATCATGTGACGAAGTGGATTCCGGACTTCCGCATGTATGATACGTGCACCACGACTGATGTGCGCATTCGTGATATCCTGTGCCATCGCCTCGGACTTGAAACTTTTGAGGGAGATTTTGTGAATTGGAATTCTACCATGACGCGAATGGAGATCATTCACAACCTCCGAAACCTGAAACCGGTTTATCCATTCAGAACAACATGGGGTTATTGCAATGCGGGTTTTGTAACCGCCGGACAAATCATTCAAAACGTAACGGGAAAAACTTATGAGGAATTTGTGAAAGACAATATTCTTGATCCGCTGCAGATGACGAGAAGCTCTACTTCATACAACGCAATTAAAACGGATAACAACGCTGCATCAGCTTACACGCTCGTGAACAACGCTATCAGTAAAATTGATTACGATAACACCGATAACATGACTCCTGCTGCTTCCATTAACTCTTGCGCACATGACATGGCAAACTGGTTAATGATGCAACTTGGAAACGGGATGTTCAACGGAACGCAGGTAATTCCCAAAGAAGTACTCGATGAAACACACACATCGCAGGATGTGATTTCGGACCGCTACTCACAGTTATTTCCCGCGCAGCATTTCAGCAACTATTGCCTCGGCTGGGAAGCGATGGATTATGCCGGGAAGAAAGTGGTGAGTCATGATGGCGGTGTGTATGGCTTCGTGACAAACGTCACGCTGATTCCGGAAGAAAATATTGGTTGGGTTATTCTCACAAATACCGATGTTAATAATCTCTACGTCTCACTGCAATATCAGTTCCTCGATGCATTCATGAATCTTCCATACAAAAATTACAGCAGCATCTTCTACAACTTTTCCAAAAAGGGAAATGATCAGCAGCAAAAGGAAATTGATGAGTGGAAAAAAACGGTGGCGAAGAAAAATCCGCCCCCGATGGATTTGAAATATTTCTGCGGGAAATATCACAACGCTGCTTACGGCGATGTGGAAGTGAAATTAGAGAAGAAGCAACTAGTGATTCATTTTCAGCATCACAACATGACGGCGATACTCGAATACATGGATGACACCAATTTCCTCTGCACGTACAGCGATCCGGAATTTGCTATCAAAGAAGTGCCGTTTCTTCTTGAAGAAGGAAAGGTGAAGCAGATGACGCTTACGTGCAATGACTTTATTGATTTTATGACGTATGATTTTATGAAGGTGCAGTGAAGAATTAAGAGAGCGGCGCTTTCGGGTTGTTGTGAAAATGCTTTTCTTGCACTACCAGAAAGCAAATTCAATGAAGCTCCAAACACTTTTTCTTTTCACCATCATCATTTCAATTTTGAAAACAGACGCTCAAATTTCTGATACCGCCATTGCAGGTGAGTATTACTTAGAAGGTGTGATGGAAGTTGGTTCGGGATTTTTACTGAAGCCTGATCACACGTTCCAGATATTTTTCTCCTATGGCTCACTCGATAAAGCCGGCACCGGCACATGGACGGTGAAAGACAGCACGGTGATCCTTAACAGCGGTGCAAGACCGGCGAATGATTTCAAATTGATTTCAAGCAAGAAGGTGGGAGCTAAGGGAATCACCATCAAAGTTTCTGATCCCAACACCAATATTCTGCGGTACATGGGTTGCATTGTCTTCGGAAAAGGATTTTCGGATACCAGTGAAGCCGATGAAAACGGGATGATTCGCTTCGACCGAAGCGGCGTGGATTCTATTGGTTTGGTTCATGAAATGTTTTCTGATCGTCTATGCTACTTCGATATTTCTAAAAGTGATGACAATTACTTTGAGTTCGGCATTGAGCAATGGATTATGAATATGTATTGTGATAACCTGGTGCTCATCATTCATGATGGATATTTAGAAGGAATACATCCATTACTCGAACCAGGCAAGATGTACACTTATCGCAAATCTCAATGATATTGAGAGTTGCTTAAAGCTGCGCAATACTTCGATAAACTCAGTATGACCTGCGCGCCTATGATTCTAATTTTTTTCATTTGGCAACCAGGCAACAATTCTCAAGGGCCCGCCGCTTCCTCCTTTGATCTTCATCGGCAGTGCTACTACGAATGCTCCTGTTGCGGGAAGAAGATCGAGGTGAGCAACATTTTCAAAGACGAGAATATTTTCTCCAAGAAGAATCAGATGGCTTTGAAATTTTTTTGACTGACCATAATCAATGCTCGGTGTATCAAGACCAATGGCTTTTATCTTTCTGTTCTTCACCAGCCACGCTGCAGCAGCAGGATCTAATCCGGGAAAATGAAGTAAAGGAATGGCCGCCACCCCGCGCAAAGCAGTCCCGAAATATTTTTCTGCATCCGGATAAAATTTTCCATAGCCGGTTCGTAACAACACAATGCTTCCCTCGGGAATTTCTCCATTCACTTTTTCCCATGCTTCAAAGTCTTCAACACTCACTAAGTAGTCGCGATCTTTCAATGCTTTTTCTGAAACATCAATCACTACAGCATTGCCATTCATGTTGTCAACCGGAATTTCATCGCTCGTCCATCCATGTTCAGCAAAATGAATGGGTGCGTCGAGGTGTGTGCCACCGTGCTCGGGCGCGCAAAAAGTATATGCAGAATAGAAGAAGCCACTGTCGGTCATCCCGTGAAAGAATGTGTCGAGATGAAATGTGATTGTATTGTTCGGCCAATACAATGTTGAATCGGAAAAAGAATAACTGAGATCAATCCATTTACCATTTGCTAAATATTGCGGGAGAGTTTTGGTGGAAGAGTCGGTGTTACAACTTACTTGTGACAGCATAATTATCAGTAATAGAAGAGATAGGTGGATTCTCATGAGCAAATTTTTTTTTGGTGCCTTCTAAGGTGTCCGAATTTTTGAGGAGTTTGTCACTCACCACAATCATGTCGAAAGCTTTTTCACAGTAGAAGCATCTTCGAGATAATTCTCATAGGAATAAATGCCGATCTTTTTTTCCGCAAGAAATTTTTCAAATGCCAGGCGATCCATTCCGGAAAATCTTCGTGCCTGTGCAAAGGTGAAGACGTGTCTTTCAAAAAGAGCCACAGCAATTTCACGCTTCAAATCATCTTCTGTAAGGGCGGTATCCCGCAGCAATTCATCATCAATTGTGATTGACATAAAGAAAATATTTTTATCAAAATTAGAAGAAGTTAATTGAATGGTTTCACGAGTGCTCACCTCAACTCTTCTCCTCCCAAATCATACACAAGTGCACAATCGTCTCCACTGCTTTCTGCATGTCCTGCACACTTACCCACTCTTGTTTGGAGTGAAATGCATGCTCTCCTGCAAAGATGTTCGGGCACGGCATACCCATGAAGGAAAGACGCGAGCCATCGGTGCCGCCGCGAATGCTCATCGTTTTGGGTTGTAATCCTGCGCGATGCATGGCTTCCATAGCGTATGCGGATACGTGAGGAAATTTGTCAAGCACTTCCTTCATGTTTCGATACTGCTCGATTACTTCAAACTTAAAAGTGGAATGCGCATACTTGTTCATTTCTTTGGTGACAATGGCCTGCAGAAATTTTTCTTTATCATGCAATCCTCCCACTGTGAAATCACGAATGATCAATTTGATTGTGGCTTGCTCAAGGGATGCATTTAAACTCACAGGGTGAATAAATCCATCGCGGCCTTCAGTAGTTTCAGGAGAGAGTTCATCCGCAGGTAATTCATCAATAATTCCGGCGGCAATTTTTATCGCATTCTCCATTTTCCCTTTTGCAAAACCCGGATGCACACTCACGCCGGTGATGGTAATTACTACGAGATCGGCGGACCAGGTTTCGTCTTCAAGCGTGCCTGCAGTTTCGCCATCTATGGTGTAACCGAACTGTGCATCGAGTTTTTTCATATCAACGTGATCAACGCCATGACCCACTTCCTCATCGGGGGTGAAAAGAATTTTGATAGTCCCGTGCATAATTTCCGGATGAGTCATCAAATGATTCGCGGCATCCATGATCGCAGCGACGCCGGATTTGTTGTCGGCGCCAAGTAATGTTGTTCCATCAGAAGTGATGATGTCGTTTCCGATTTGATCTTTCAAATCTTCATGCTCACTCATCCTGATCATTACCGAAGCATCATTCGGCAGTACCAAATCCTTACCGTCATATTTTTCATGTAGGACAGGGTTTACATTGGCGCCGCTGCAATCGGGCGATGTATCTACGTGTGAGCAGAAACAAATTGCCGGAACATTTTTGTAGGTGTTGGAAGGAATGGTGGCGTACACGATTCCGAATTCATCGAGATGGGCATCTGTGATTCCCATTGCTTTTAATTCTTCAACCAGAATCCGTGAAAGGTCTTTTTGTTTTTCCGTGGAAGGAACTGCTGACGATTCAGGATCGGATTGCGTGTCAATTTTTACGTAACGAAGAAAGCGTTCAGTGACCGTGTGTGTGATGTTGAGTGAATTCATAGTTTGAAATAAGGGTTCAAAAGTAAGGAGCATTCAAACACTTGACCCTATTATCTTAGGGTCAAGTCGGGTTAGTGTAGATAATCATAACGGCTTTACCCATAATGATTTCTCTCTCTCTCACAAAGAAAAGGAGAATACCTCTTGCCAAACAGAATTCATATCTTTAGTTCTCTTAGGAACTCAACTATCGGCAATGAAAAATCTCTTCATTCTATTTTTCTACTGCTTATTCACTTTTCATTTTTCATTTTCCTATTCGCAATCATGCATTGTTGATTACTCTTATAGTGGAACGAATGAGAATGTAACATTCATAAATTTATCAACGGTGCAGAACGCTCATTACTTCTGGAATTTTGGTGATGGATCAGGATCAATTGAAGAAAATCCGATTCATAAATTTCCAGAGTCGGGAGATTATTTAGTTACATTGTATGCTCTTGACACAATTAACAATTGCTCAAATGCATTTAATGAGTGGCTTGCGATTGAAAGCTCATTAAGCGATGATGATTGCCAGCTTTATTTTAGAGACACGATCTACACTGATTCTACCAATTGGGTTTTTCTAAAGCTTTACGACATAAGCACGAGCGGATGCAACAATGAATACATAACATTTGACGATGGAGCAAGTGCAAATATTCCTCTTAATTGGAATCCATTTTCCATGGGACCGGGTGGTCATATGATTCCTCTACATTTTATTGGTAGGTTGAAAGCGTACCATCAGTCTGCTTTAAGGCGAGAATATTTTCGAACAATTCCTCACAATTTTTCATATCAAAAAAATTATCAATCCTGTTCCGCAAATTTTGAATTCCTAACAGAATATACGGACTCTGGAGCTTTAGTTCGTTTCGCAGCTATGAGCCGAAACGCCGAGGAATATACGTGGGCAATTATTGGTTTTGGCAATTCCATCTTCTACTATACTAAAAATTTCTCTTTTCTATATCCATATTCAAATTGGGATAAAAGATGGTTATACCAAGTTTGGCTTGATATAAGTGATTCACTTGGGTGCCGTGACACATTGAATCAAGTAATTAGAATTGATAATCCGTATTACTTAATGGGCAGTGATGAAGCAATTCAAATCCACGGTTTAAATGTATTTCCTAATCCAACGAGCGATCAAGTTATCATTCAAGCACCATCATTGCACAACGCAGAAATTATAACGATTGCCATCATTAACATTTTCGGAAAAATAGTGTACCAACAAAAAGTAATATGGAGCGATCATATAGCTCTTGATGTAAAAACTTTCATGGCAGGCATGTACATGATATATCTGCAGAATGAAAAGCAAGAATTAGCAACTAAATTTGTCAAGCAATAATTGGTTAACATCTCACTTAGAATTTTCTACTTTTCTTTTCATGATATTCATGAGTCTGCTGTGGGGGTATAATGAATAATTAAATTATTTGTCATGAAAAACCTTATTCATCTTATCAAACTTTTCCTGTCGTTCTTCTTTTGCATTAACGTTTCAATTGCTGTAGGGCAATTGGCAAAACCCAAATGGATGATCAATCCTTATGATGAAAAAGTTTTTATTGAGAACAAAGGGCAATTCGCTTCTCTTGAATCAGAGCTTAGCTGTAAAATTCTCTTCAGCTTTGAACAGGGGAACACAACATTCTTTTTGTGTAAAGATCAATTCATAGTTCGCGAGGTGAGAGATGTTGAAGCGAATAGTCATGCTGAAGAAATAGAAAAGGATGATCCTGCAACAGAACATTTTCCTGCTCCAGCATACTCTTATCTAAAATTTTCTTTTGACAATACCAATCCTGTAGTTGAGCGTCCGACGGAACAAAAACGACATAAGGCATTGCACGCATGCGCTATTATCGGATTAGAGAAGCGTGGTGCATTACATAAATACTATTTACCTGATACCGAAGGAAAAAAGGAAGCAATTACGGCTTCTGCTTTTTCTGAGGTGCTCTATTCGAATTTATATGAGGGCATTGATCTCGTTTTTTACGCTCATGAAAAAAACGGGCTCAAATATCTCTTCCTTGTTCATCCCGATGCTGATGCTTCCTTAATTCATCTTACTTATTCCGGCGTTGGAAGTATTTCACTGGATACAGCAGGAAATATTCATGCAGGGATTCCGGGTACAGAAGTTCTTGATCTTGCGCCGGAAATATTGTACAAGGTAGAGTGCGGCATGGGCATAAGTCGAGATGATGTTAGCATTCAATCTTCCTATTTACTCGAAAAAAATTCTTTTTCCTTTCTCATTGATGACTACAATCACAGTCAAACCATTGTAATTGACCCATGGGTAACGAATCCGAATTTTGTTAACCAAAACAAAGCATTTGACATTGCCGGTGATGCGGACGGGAATGCGTATGTATTTGGTGGACATTTACCGTGGCAGGTGAAAAAATTTAATCCGGCGGGAAATCTTGTCTGGACTTTCAATACTCCCTTCCTTGAATGGTACGGCGCACTTGCAGTTGATCCTTCCGGAAACTCCATCATTACCGAAGGATGCTGCGGTGGTGAGATGATGAAACTTGATTCAGCAGGGAACGTTGCCTGGAGTTTAACGAACAGCGTAGATGAATACTGGCGGCTTGCTTACAACTGTGACTTCAGTGCTCTTTATCTTGCCACAGGTTATGCTTCTTCTCCCGGTTTGCAGTATGAATCCATTTCTTTACTCGATACGGCAACCGGCGTCTTCAGCAATTCAACTTCTTTGTTTGGACAGAGTGCAGAGCCGCGTTCACTTGCAGTAGGGCTGGATGGAAACATTTATACTATTTCATGCGGCGGCGGTGCCGGCGCTAATGAGGTGGTGGCGATAACGCCCTCCTTCACAACAATTTTTTCAGTGTCGAGCGGATACAATCTTTTATACAATGGTCCCCTCTATGCAAATGGATCAAACACCACATCAGGGCAGAACGGGATTTCAGCCGGAAATAATTTTTTATGCACTAGTGATGGCGCTACACTCTACAAGCGTAATAAGAATAACGGAACGCTGATTTCATCCATTTCCATACCCGGTGGAAACATCGAGAATAACTCAGGCATTCTGGTGGACTCGTGCGATTACATTTATGTCGGTTCATCGAATGCTGTCATCAAGTATGATTCTTCTTTCAATGTGATCTCCAGCACTGCAACTTCAGGGGCTGTTTATTGTTTGTCTCCGGGAATGAACGGAGAGTTGCTCGTGGCGGGGAATGGATTTATCGCCTCCATGGACTTGTCGGTTTGCAGGGATATATTTTGTAACGGCGGCATCACGAATCAGGGAGGGAGCATGTTCTCTGCCAGCGACACAGACCTTTGTGAAAAATTCTGTATTGATTTTTTTGATTCCTCTACCAACAATCCAACTTCATGGCAGTGGAGTTTTCCGGGCGGTAACCCCTCTTCCTCCACGGATCAAAATCCAGCTTTTATCTGTTATGATCTGCCGGGAGTTTATGATGTAACCCTCATCACCACCGGGCCAGACGGAAACGATACGCTTACGCTGTCGAATTATATCACCGTATATGCTACTCCGCCCTTTCCAACGATTACGCAAGTTGGTTACACTCTCACATCGAGTCCTGCGGGTTCTTATCAGTGGCAACTCAATGCAGCCAATATTCCCGGAGCAACCAATCAGTCGTACACGATAACACAATCAGGTTATTACACTGTAGTTGTTACAGATTCCAATGGATGTGTAAACTCAGCTTCGATAAAGGTTACGATCAGCGGCATTGATGATGTAGTAAGCGATGGAAACATTTTCATCTTTCCAAATCCTGCCGTTGATGAAATTATCATCCATGCATCATCAATTCAAACGAATGAAGCGACAACTATTTCCATCATCAACGTACTTGGAGAAATAGTGCAACAGCACGTAGTAAAATGGAAAGACCAGGCAATTCTCAATTTAAAAAATCTTCCTTCAGGAATTTATCTTGTGGAGGTAGAGAATGAAAAAGAAAAACTTGCTGCGCGATTTGTTAAGGAATAGAAGAAAACGGTCAGCAGTAGGGCAACTACGAATATTTTTTATTTCGTGTAACTTTGAACAAAACAATTTATCGTGAGCGTCATCGAGGAAATTCTAAAACTTCCAAAAGCAGACCGGATTGAGCTTGTAAAAACTATTTGGGATAGCATTGATGACGAGTCAGAAGATTTTCCTCTCACGCAAGACCAGCTCACTGAACTTCGAAGGAGAAGAGCAGCTTACGATGAAGGTAACATGCCCGTGTATTCGTGGGAAGAAGTAAAGAATAGCATTCAGAAAAAACGCGGATGAATTACCTGCTTGAATTCACTGCGGCCGCAAAAGCAGATCTTCTGGAAAGCTATGATTGGTACCAGCAAAAACTTTCCGGGTTAGGTGATGATTTTCTTGATGCAGTGGAAGAGCAGATTTATTTTATTCTCAATAACGCAACATCAGTTGCCATCTTTGTTGATGATTACCGTAAGGTCAACACTAAGCGATTTCCTTTCAAGATTATTTTTTCAGTGAACAAAAGCACCATCATTATTGAAGCTGTTTATCACCATAACCGCGACATTAAGAAATGGAAGCGTTAAGAATCTGAATGCTTAGTAGCGGAGTTGATCAGAGATTAGAAATATCGAACTATAAAATTTCTTCCGCTTTTGTCCTGATATCAATTCATCACTCGTCATTCCCAAAACATTTTCAACATGGCTAAAACAATCACACAGAAAGTCACTTTCAAAAACACCACGGTAAAAGATTGCTACGATCTCTACATGAATGCGAAGAAGCATTCGATGGTCACGGGCGGTGCCGTAAAAATTTCTGACAAGGAAGGAACACAGTTCGATGTGTACGACGGATACATCACCGGCAAAAATCTTCAGCTCATCAAAAACAAACTGATTGTGCAATCATGGCATGGCAGCGATTGGGATGCAGGTGATATTGATTCCACCTTCATTCTGCTCTTTGAACAAAAAGGAAATGATGCAATCGTGTTCGTCACGCACGCAAACCTTCCTGATAAACATGCTGAGAGTATTGACAAGGGCTGGTACACCTGGTACTGGGAGCCGTGGAAGAATTATCTTGCAGGGAAACTCATGAAGGCGAGAGCGATGTGACCTTTCCAATTACATCTTCATTCACTCTTCACACTAAAAAATAAATCATCATGGCAAAAACAATTAAGCAAAAAGTTGTTTTCAAAAATGCGAAAGCAAAAGACGTCTATGACGCTTACATGAATGCAAAGAAGCATTCACATGTTACCGGTGCTCCTGCGAAAATCAGTAACAAAGAGGGCACTGATTATTCTGCGCATAATGAATACATCAAAGGAAAAAATCTTCGTCTTATCAAGGACAAGCTCATTGTGCAAACATGGCGGGCCTCGGCATGGAAAGACATTGACATGGATTCGACGTTCATTATCCACCTTGAGCAAAAAGGAAAAGATGTAGTGCTCGAGATGATACATGCCAATGTTCCCGACAGCGAAGTTGAAGGACTTACTAAGGGATGGAATCACCATTACTGGGGGCCGATGAAAAGTTATCTTGCAGGGAAGCCGATCAAGCGCGTGACGATGTAATTTTGGGAGGAGAAATTTTCTTCACCAGCCCTTTGATAAACTCAGGATGACAGGAGCGTGAATGTCATGCCGAGTTTATCAAAGCATCATTAAACCGATTGCAAGTGGATAAGAAAACAGTGATGAGCAGCTTCAGGACTGAAGCTGCTACCAATACCACTTTTGCCGCCAAAAATTTTTCCGACCTCAATGATGCTCAGCTAAACTGGAAACCGGAACTTAAGCGATGGAGCATCAATCAATGTCTCGAGCATATCAATATCACAAACCATCATTGGACATTGGAGATTACGAGGGTACTGGACAGGAGCGGAAAAAAATCTGACAATGTCGGGGAATATCATCGCACGGGATTTGGCGCGTTTATGATCAGAAGTCTTTTAACTCCGAAGCCGAGGAAATTTAAAACCGTCAAAAGTTTTGACCCGCCCTCGTTACTTGACAGTAAAAAGGTGATGAATGATTTCATAAACTTTCAAAAAGAATGGGAAAATATGATGGACAGGATTCAGGAATATGATATTGTCAAGAACCGGGTTCATTCGCCGTTTTTTAATCTCATCAAATATCGCCTGGGTAATGCGATTGAGTTGAATAACATTCATACCAAGCGGCATCTCAACCAGGCAATGAACGTGATTAAAGAAGAAGGATTTCCGGGATGACAAAGTTGAGTGAAATAAAAAACCCTAAGTTTTTGGACTTTAGTAGCTGTCTGGAATTTACATAAAAGATTTGCTGACCCAATGCTTCGACAGGCTCAGCATGACAGGCGCCGAGAGGTCACACTGAGCTTGTCGAAGTGTTGCGCGAGACTTAAGGATACCTCGAATTTATTTTTAAACAGCTTCTTAGACTTTAGCAGCATTTGATGTTTCGTGGCACTTACTGTTTCTTATTTCTTATCTCCATCCTGGTTCCCTCATGTTCTAAACAACGAACCATTCATCGCTCTTTTTATTATTGGAAATCCTCTCTTGAAATTTCTGATTCGGAAAGACTATTCCTGGAGCAGCAGAACATTGAAAAATTGTATGTCAAATTTTTTGACGTGGTATGGAATGCAAGCGCCAATCAGGCAACTCCCATTGCGATGATTCGCTTCAACGATTTGCTGCCGAGGCAAATTGAAATGGTTCCTGCCGTTTATATCACCGATGAGTCGCTGAAGAAAACCGCTGTGGAAAATATTCCTTCGCTGGCAGAAAATATTTCTGAGCTTATAAGCAAACTGTCCGATCACTCAGGCATTTCATTCAGTGAATTTCAAACCGACTGCGATTGGACTGCTACAACCAAAAGCAAATATTTCCAACTCATTGAATCGCTGAAGAAAAAATTCAGTGAAAAAAAAATTTTATTCTCCGCCACCATTCGTCTTCATCAAATAAAATATGCTGAACAAACAGGCATCCCGCCTGTTGATCGCGGCATGCTGATGTTTTACAACATGGGTGATCTCATTGATCCGAGTACTGTCAACTCCATCTTCGACAGTAGTGTTGCAGCAAAATATGTGAGTCGGATAAAAGACTACCCGCTGCCACTTGATGTGGCGCTTGCAGTCTTTACGTGGGGAGTTCACTTGCGCAAAGGCCGGGTAATCAATCTCGATGATAATTTAAAAATGTCGGAAGTTAATACGAGCAGATTATTCATGCACCTTCATGAAAATACGTACGCAACGAGCCAATCCTTTTTCTTTCACGGAGATTATTTCATAGAGGGAGATCTCTTGCGGATGGAAGAAATTTCTCCGGCTATTTGTGAGGAGGCAGCAAAGATGGTTGCACCGCGAATTCAAAACGATTACCTTTCACTTGCATTCTTTCACTTTGATGAATCCAATCTTTCACGCTACTCCTCGCAGGATTTTAATCGCATCTGCAATGCTTTTCATTAGCTTCCTGCTGTTGCCGCTGCAAACAAAAAAGTCTTCGGCTTGTGGTGGATACCTCGATGAGTATGCGATGTTCTACACCTTCTTCGACCCGAATATCATGAACGCATATTCGAAGCAGGATTATTCCCCGTTCTTTCTTGATCCTCACTATCCGGATATTACTCCGGATGACTATAAAGGACAGAACATTGCGGAATGGAAAAGTTTTTTTGACAACCTGTATTCTGCTGATAACATTGAAGAGCTTGTGTATCGTGATAGTGTAACTGTTATTGAAACGGCGCTCTCGCAACTTAGTCAGGGGGCATTGAAATATTTTTTCAAGCTGCCTGTTGAAAGTAAATCGCAGTCAAAAAAAATTTTTCTTGCATTACAGTATCTGAAATTTGCAAAGCAATGCGAGCCTATTGTTATATCTCAAAATAATGAATATTGGGAACCGGTAGAGCATGACACAGTCGCTTGCAGAGTGGCAATAAAAACGGGAATGAAACTGCGTTCAGCAGAGAAAAACAATTTCCTGAAACTGCGGTATGATTTCCAGATAGAACGCCTTTATTTTTTTAACGGCAGTTACCAAAATGCAATTGACTATTTCAGAAAAAAAATTGAACCGGTAAAAACCAACAGCTCGATCAGGGTGCGGGCACTCGGATATGAAGCGGGGGCATACTATAAGTTGCACGATTACGCGCATGCCAACTACATATACTCGCTTACTTACGATCAGTACCCATCGAATAAAAATTCAGCGTACTGGGGTTTTCATCCGCAGGATGAAAGTGACTGGCAGCGAAGTTTGGCGCTGGCAAAGACTCCGCGGGAAAAAATGGTATTGTGGCATTTGCTGGGAATCTATAAAGACCCTCTGCGTGCGATGAAGGAAATTTATTCTATTGATCCTGTATCAGACTTGCTTGACTTATTACTCATGCGGGCCATCGCTATTGAGGAGCAATATGTGATTTCTGAAAACAAATCGGTCCCGGGTGAATATAGTTTTGGCTATTGGGCTGCACTTGATTTTGACCCCGACACGAGCGGGAATCATCTTCTTGCATTTGTAAAAGCATGTGCTGAAAAATCGAACACATTACATCCGGCGTTGTGGAATATTTCTTCCGGCTACCTGCTGTATCTCACCGGTGGCGATTCGAAATCGGCAGCACCTTTTTTTTCAGCGGCAAGGAAAGACCCTTCAGTTGATTCTCTTTCTCTTAAACAAATTCAACTGACGGAATTATTATTTCGCATTCGTGAAATTGATCACCTTGATGCAGAAACGGAAGAGGAAATTCTTCCCATGGTTAAGATCCTGAAGGACCTCGATTTTCCGAAAGGACACGGAGGCTACTCTGACTATACACCGTCAGCAAGCGCATGGGATTATGTTCATATTGAACTCTCAGAAAAATATTCTCAGCAGCATGATTTTATTCGCGCCGAGCTGTGCAACCACAACGATGGTTACTTTAAAGACTCAGTGAACACACAATGGATGCTCAATTTTTTTCGGAGCACAAATAAAAGTGCATGGGATCAATACTCACTGCAATATTATTTCGCTAAAGAGCGTGATATCACTGAGTGGCAGGCGATCAACTTCATGTCCCATTATAATTTCGATGCAGCAGTTAAAAAACTCAGTGAAGTTCCCGGTACCGGGGATCAACCATTATACGGTGATCCGTTTATCATTCACATTCAAGACTGCCACGATTGCGATCACAGGGCATCGAGCTATAAAAATATTTCAATCTTCGATTTTGCAAAAGAGATGCGGCGATTACAGCAGTTGACTCAAACCAAACCTTCTGATCCCAATAATTATTTCAAGTTCGCCAATGGTATTTACAACATGACATGGTTTGGAAATGCAAGACATTTGTATGAGTGCACAATCAGCAGCGACTTATATTATTCCTGGGGTATTCAAACGAGTGGTGATGAGAATATGGACTACTTGAGGAACATTGAAAACACTGAAGACTGTACACAGGCAAAGAAATATTATCAGCTTGCATTGCAGCATTCGAAGTCAAAAGAATTTTCAGCTCAGTGCTGCTGGATGATTGCGAAATGTGAGTTGAATGAGACTTTTGAGGGAGAAGATTTTCAGGCCGGTGATCACATGAAGATGATGAAAGAAAAATTTTCGAAAACAAATTATTATCAGGATGTGATCAGGGAGTGCGGTTACTTCAGAACTTTTCTTGCAATAAATAAATGAAAAAATTACTGTTCCTTAATTCCTCCTGTTAAACGGTCGAAAGATCAACCTCAAGGTTGAGTTATTAGAGAAATAAGAAATCACCCAATCAATAAAAACGAAGAGACGGTTCTTCATTCCCATCAGCAATACCAGGTGTAATCCCATCCAAACAAACCATGCAAAAAATCCCTGGAATTTTATGTAGGGAAGATCAACCACGGCCTTGTGCTTGCCTACGGTGGCTAATGATCCTTTGTCTTTGTATTCATATTGAATTAGCGACTTGTTGTGTAAAATATTTTTCAAATTCTTTGCAAGAACTTTTGCCTGGCTCACGGCGACATTCGCCACTTGAGGATGCGCGTTAGGATATTTTTCTGTCGTCATATAGGCAATGTCACCGATGGCAAAAATGTTTTCATATCCTTCAACACGATTGAAGCGATCAACCTTCATTCGATTGCCGCGCATGATTAACTCAGGGTTTAATCCTTCAATCATATTACCCCGGACACCGGCAGCCCAAATCACGGTGTCGCTGCGAATGGTTTTTTCATTAGAGAGAATCACATTCTTCCCGTCATAATCTTTTACTGTTGTATTCGTCCAAACTGTTACTCCCATTTTTTCGAGGTACTCTTTTGATTTCGCTGATGCTGCTTCACTCATGGTGCCCAATGTTTTTGGCGATCCTTCCACCAGCATGATGCGCATGTGCGAGAAATCAATTTCAGGATAATCTCTTTGCAGCGAGTTTGTTTTCATTTCTGCCAATGCTCCCGCGAGTTCAACTCCGGTAGGTCCCCCACCTGCGATGACAAAGTTCATTAAACCCTCCTGCTCACCAACCGGCGCGGTGAGTGCGGCTTCAAAATTCTGCAGGATGTATTGGCGAATTGCAATCGCTTCCGAAGTAGATTTCATCGGCAGGGTAAACTGCTCGAGATTTTTGTTTCCGAAAAAATTGGTGGTGGCGCCCGTAGCAATCACGAGGAAATCATAATGGTATTCACCTGCTGTGGTGGTGATTTTATTTTCTGTCCGAATGGACTCCTTTCCGAAGGAATCCTCACGGATCGGAGAAGGAAAAATTTTCTGCACTTCGCCCAGTCGTATCCTCACATTTTTTGAGCCATGAAAAATTCCCCGCAATGGGAAAGAAATATTCGAAGGCTCCAATTCAGCTGCTGCTACCTGGTAAAAGAGCGGCTGAAACTGATGGTGATTGACTTTGTCAATGAGTAAAATTTCAAACGCTGTGTCCTTAAGGCGGCGAGCGAGATTCAATCCGGCAAAGCCGCCTCCGACAATAATCAAGCGGGGTTTGTCCGCCAAATGCGAACTCTGAGAGTTGTTCATGGTTACAGAATCATTCGCCGAAAGTAGCTGAACGTGTAAGCAACAACAACTATTCACATGCCATCAATTGTTCTTAAACAATTGGTTTAACCCACATTTAGCAGTTCAATAAAATAAACCGCAGACTTGTCCCGATTCTTCGGGAGTGCGCAAAGAATTTCGCAGAGAAAAAACGCAAAAGGTTAACACCAGATAATTTGTAACTTTTTCTTTGCGCTATTCTTTGCGCTTTGCTCCACGTTCTTTGCGGCAAAATTCGAATTGCAAATTCCGGGTTTAAAGAGTTTGTCCGAAGGACCCCTCTGGAGAGATAGTGAGCAACCACGAAACCTCTTCGAACAATTTCAAACTACCTCAACAATTCAAATGTTTAATGCCCTTATCACAAAATTTTTTTCACAGCACTTTCTCCATTTTCTTTTCTCAGTCTTGTAATCATCATCATGACAATAAGAAGAATCATTGTGCTAATGGTAACAATCATAAGGTTGCCGGAGGATGCATTGCCATTGTCATCAGTATAAAAAGGGGCGCCGAAAGATTCCTGCTTGATGCGGGAAGTATCATGATTGAGCAGGGGGTTCTGCTCGGGTACTTCAATTTGTTTTGGCGTATCGTGCTGCGGAACCCGGTAACGTGGCTCCGTATTGGGAATGAATTGTGCAAACTTTACAGCGTAATCATAATACTCTGAAAGATCCCAACCGGTAAGAATTGCCAATTCAGTCAGCTCTTCTTTTCTGCGCTTCATCACATCGCGCACATACGTTTTTCCCTCTGCACACTGAAAATCTCCGTAGGCAGGATGACGTATCGAGTATCGCGCCTGGAAATTTTCACGGTTCGGTGTTTCTTCAAACATGAGATCCTGCGGAAAATTTTTTCGATCATACGTAACGTGCAGCCGGGTAAAGAAGACATCTCCCTGGTAGCCGGTGTGATAATTCTGCACCCAATCAACACCCACCGTCATCAAATCCTGCAGCATCGGGGGCGGGCCATTGCATGGATCACAGAACTGCGAAACGTTGCCGCTGATGTTCCATGCATATTCAACATACACATTGTTCTCACCCGATTCTTTGCGGTGCTTGCGATATACATCCACATAAAATTTTCCGAAATAATCCTGCACGAATTCAGGAACTGTATTTCCTGAAGGCACTTCCACCGTGCTGTAATTGGTAGTTTCTATTCTTCCTTTTTGCGTGAATGCATACACGATCATGTCCTGCGAACCTTTTGCATTCGCCATTCCCAATCGGATCGGCAGCATGAATTTGGGAGAGTGAAATGAAATCTGGAGGGGGCTGAGAAAATCTGTTCCCTTCTTTCTCAGCTCTTCAGTGTTCACCTTCACCACAAAAAATTTCAGGTTGCTGTTGATGTAGGGTGTCAGCACCTCCCGCGCGCCTGCAGGAATTTTATACCCGTTATCAGTGAGCCATCTTTCAAGTCCTGAAGATTCCTTTGCCGAAAGAATCAGGATGTCATATTCATCAACGGTGTACTGCGCTTCAATGGTGACGTGATAATTTTCATCTTTCATCACCATCTTGTCTTCCATTGTTGCACTATACATAACTGCATTACCAGTCGCCATCACATCGTATTCAATTTTTGGCGCGCAGGGATTGTCATCATAGTATTCGCTCAACCGCGGCGCGGAATAATCATCCAGCGTTTTAAAGATCGAAGAAGCCACCGTGCGAATATCATCCCGCTTCAGCACCACCGGCACAGGAACCACCATCGCAAAATCTTTCACGCTTCCCTCAAAGTCACTCGACATTGTGATGGTAGTTTTATCACCATCCCGCACAAGAATCACCTGCGATGTTTTATTGAAGAGCGTAGCATCCGCCTTCGCGACATAGAAGCCACAGAAAGCATTTGCATTTTGAGATTGGAAAATGGAAAATAGAGAGTAGTAGAGGAACACAGATGTTCCCAACCATTTTCCAATTTCAAGTTTCCAATTTCGATTGACTATTGACGATTGACCATTGACCATTGACTTTTTCATACCCATTGAAATTTAGAGTGAACAAAAATTTTATCAAGAAGAATAGTAAGCGGAGAAAGGAAGAACAAGGCCCACAGCGGAGCGCCATTCACAAATTCATAAGTGCCGAGAAAGAATGCGAGCAAGCCCACGAGAGTCGCCCATGCAATGCGCGCATAGGGATGCGATGGCGTTGAAACCGGGTCGGTGATCATGAAGAATGAAAACAGCAGCAGCGTTCCGCTCGTGAACTGATGAAGAAAAAAATCCGGCTGCCAGCCAAGCACTACCACACTTCGAATAAAGCTCAGCGAACAGAAGGTGAAAAGGAAAGCAATTGCCGTATCCAATCTCTTAACGCGAAGCAGCACGACCAATCCCAAAAGTCCGATGGAGAAAACGAGTAAGCCATTGCTTCCCCACTGCCCCGGTGAAATCCACGCATTGTGTGTTAGCAGAATGGTGACGATAATTCCGAAGTTGGTAGGATTAAAAAAATGTTTAGCCCCTTTTGATCTCCCCAAAGGGAAGAATGGAAAACGAAAAATGAATTTGCTCGAAATAGTCAGAACAGATGCAAGCACGATTACAAACGGAGAATTTGTTTTCAGCATCAGGCACAAGCTCAGCGCAGAGATTGCTGCACTTTTTAGTGAGCGATAATCCTGAGTGGTGACAGCAGTGAAAATTGATTGTGTGATGAAACATGTGAAGAAGGTGAGAAGAAGGTTAGGAGTATTCACTTCCCAATTCAAACCTGCAATTCCATAGAAAAGAAAAACGGAGAGAAAGATGATTTGATAGTGGCGCGGATCACTATTGAACCAATCAACGAATTGATGAAGAAAGTCAGAAAGAGGTTTTTCTTTCGCGAATGAAATGGATTGCATAGCAGTTAAATAATTTTCTGTAACTGCTGATAGATGCGTGGGTGGATATGTTTTCCATAACTATTTGAAATTTTTTTTCGCCGGCCTCGTGTCCCAAACTATTTCAGAGCATTAATAACTGAATCCAATTCGGCCCGCAACCCCTCGTAATAACCAGCGTTTGAATGGCGAATGATTCCTTTCCCGTCAATCACATACATTGTTGGGTATCCATGAACGTGATATTGCGATGCCACAATTTTTGCATTCATTGTTTGCGGATATCTGATATTTCGCTTCGATAAAAACTCTTTAATCTTCGCAGCAGAGGTGTCGTAAGCATCCATTCCCAATATAACAATATTTTGATTCTCATATTTTTTATAGAGTGAATCCATGACCGGATACGTTTTCAAACACGGAAAGCATCCAATATACCAGAAGTCGAGGATCACGGTCTTGCCTTTGAACTGTGTTAGTGAAATCGAATCTCCCCAAGGAGAAGGAAGTTTCCATTCGGGAGCCATTGCACCAGCTGCTAACAATGGCTCCCGCTTTTTTTTCGCTGTGGTCGAATCAATATTTCTGGCCTGGTAGTAAGAAGGAAAGATTGCATGCTCAATATCAAAAGTAGATGGCGTTACATTTCCAAGACGAAAATCAGAAATCGTTTCATCAGACCATTGAAACTGATCCTGATACTCCACCCGATAAATTCGTTTTACCGGCAGGAAATCTTTTTGACGGATGAAATACTTCAGGAAGCCGTTTTTCATCTGCTGTTGGGGATAATCTTTATCGTGAAACTGAAGTACGAAGCATAATTCATTATTTACTTCTTCATCGGGAAAGCGGGTGATCGAGTCTATTTTATCGGGCTCTAATAACCCTTGAAGTTTTTTTGGATCCATCAATGTGTTGAAAAACAAATTTTCGAAAGACCAATTTGCTGTTGAAAAATCGTACTTCGCGCCGTTATAATATTTTGCAGTACTGTCATAAGATGAAACGATCAAAAGGTTCTTTCCATCATACACAGCATAATTCTTAAAGGAATCATTTTGCTCATTGAACTTGAAAGACCATTTTTCCAAAGCTGAATTCGTCCGTTCGTATAATACCTTTGCAGAGTGGTTCGTGGTGTCAGTCTTAAAAAAATATTTGAACTTTTGATTTATAACATAACTGCCACTTGACGCATTCGTCACCGTTTTCACTGATGCCTCTAAAATTTTTTTCGCTGATTTTTCCACCGGAGAATAAAATGATGTTGAAAGAAGGAAGAAAAATATCACGGTCGGAATTTTTTTTATCATGATGTTTGTAGAAATAATTTCTATCACAAGGTAATTCCTTTTCAGAAAAATTTTTCTCACCATTCACAATCAATCTTCAACAATGAAACTTCGCTCAGTCATTCTTGCAGCCGTAATTCTTTTTGCGACAAAAACTTTTGCACAGAAGAACAATGAAATCATCACGAATGGAATGGCGCGCATCGGCCTGCAGACGTCCTTCTCACGCGATTATCAGTCGGTAGGAATCAACCCTGCCAATCTCGGCCTATTCAATGATACCGGGAAGAGCAGCATTCTCACCTTCGGATTAGGGGAAGCGAGTGTCGCCATTCATTCAGAAGCATTACCTGCAGATCATTTCATCAAGACTTATTTTAACAGTCCTTCATTTACACTCGAAGAGAAGCAGGAGGCCGCAAAAATTTTTGCCAATGAGTGGACCACCATGAATGTTGAAATTACCCCGGTTGCTTTTGCCATACAGGTTCCGAAAGTCGGGGGATTTGCTTTTGCATGGAAGGAGCATGTGCGCATCGCTTACAAGTTCAATGAGTTTGTTTCCAATGCTGCGTTTCTCGGCTACAACTTCGATTACTTTGATGAGATCGTTTTTATCGGGGGTGATGCGTATGGTGTAGTAACTCCCCACGACTCAGCAAAACTTTATTCGGAGATTGGGGAGGGAACAGAAGCAAACCTTAACTGGTACCGCGAATTCAACTTAAGCTTTGGCAGGAATATTTTCAGGAATGATAACATCGAACTCTATGGTGGCATCGGGGTGAAATTATTGCAGGGTTACGGTTTACTGAATGCAAAAATTGAAAACGGAACTCTTTCCGGTTATTCCGCCTCATCACCTATTTTCAATATTGATTACGGGACGGTCACCGCTCTGTCGGCGGTTGACGGCACGGGATTGAAATCGGTGGGGCATGGTATGGGTGTTGATCTCGGACTCACCTTCATGATTATGAAAAGAATCAAAGCTGCTTTTGCAGTCACCGATTTGGGGCAGATAACATGGAATGGTAACGTGCTGCATGCCAGAGATACTCCTTTCGACAGCCTCACCTTTGAGGGGTTTGACGATTACGACATCTTTACAAACGTTGACAAGTTCATGGGTCTTGACGGCGTCCTGAACTGGGAAGGAGCAGTTGAACAGAAAGTAAAACTCCCGGCTAAGTTTCGCTTTGGAGGCAGCGTGAACATCTTTGATAAATTCACTGTGGGCATTGATGTAGTGGCGCCTTTAAACAGTGAACCCGGAAACATCAACGGGACATTTTTGGGAGTAGGAGGTGATTACACTCCCATTCCTCTCCTCAGGATTTCAAGCGGCTTACTCTTTGGCGGAGACAATGGCTTCAATATGCCACTCGGTCTCGGAATCAGTCTTGGCAAAACACAAACGTGGCAGATTGGACTTGCAACCGGTGATGTGCTTACTTATATTGTTTCGAAAAAGCCTACGGTGGCGGCGAGTGTTGGGGTATTGCGATTTAAACTGTAGGGGCACCCCTTGCGGGTGCCCTCAAAAATGAGTTAGCAAGGTAATTGTAGATGATGATCATCGGCGAGGGAGGATTAAATCTCTACGGGCAGACCGTGCCTGGCTTCTCCTGCTTAGCAGGGATGAGTGAATTCCCCGCAGAACATTTTTAATTGTCTAAAAAAAATTAATTCTATGGTGAACCATGAAAAGCAAAACAGAGATAAACTTAATGAGCGCTGCCTTCCCGTTTTTCCGATAAAGAATCTCCTAATCATGCTCATCGTGATCGCGTGTACAGTTCCGCATGCTTTTGCGCAAACCGAACAATGCAAGGCGCGATTAATAAATGTGACAGGCAATTGCCATTTACCTGTTACGCTGATTCTAACAGGACCTCCCGGAAATGAAAATAATAATCCTCCGGGTCAGCACGTATGTAATTTCTTCGTTGAGATCACGCATAACGGAGTGGTTGTTTGTCACAGTAACTGGAATCCTGCCAATCGCTCTCAGTGGCATGGTGCAGACTACCTAATGGAGCTTAAAGCCGGGAAAGGACTACCGTGCAATCAGGAGTTTATTGATGGAGAACTCTATCATGTGCGGGTCGCTGACTCCAACAAGGTAATAGCGGGAGGAGACTTTGACTTTGTTTATCATGCACCTTGCAGGGTTGAATTAAGTGCACCCCAGGAAATAAAGCAAGGGTTGCCGTTTACATTTACAATAACTGGTGATGTTTGCGATAGTACTCCGGTTTTTTCATGGCAAATAAAGCGGCGGTCTGATGCAAGTCTGGTCCGTTCAGGGACCATACGCGAGGCAAAACCATCAGAACCCATCAGTGATTTAGCAGTTGGGGATTATTTTATACAAGCCTCTACCGGGGATGGCTGCAGCTCTGCTGAAAAAGATTTTAAAGTGAAATGCGCACGGGAAGATGAAGATTGCAACAACGAAATTGATGATAATTGCAATGGGCAAATTAATGAGGGATGTTGTAAGATTAATCCTGAACTTACGATGAGCCAATGGCATAATGAATGGTTTGGATGGTTCAGATATAAGCATGTAACATTTGCGCTCCCTGCCACTGGATCAACACCACAGGAGTGGAAGGTTACTCTTGACGGTAAGGAGGAAGAACTCTCCGTAAGCGGAGACAAACTCATTTTCTCTGACCGTATTCGTTATTCTCCTCCCAAAATAAAGAAACCCGGCAGTTCTGCTGAACTTAAGGTGATGCGCACATGCAAGTTTGGCAACGCAGAACAAACTTTCAAATTAGTTTTTCACGACAAAATGGTGGTGATAGAGCCATAGATTATCTATAGTTCGCTGTATCTCACTACTCATTTATGGGGCTTACCATTCTCTTTGCGACAGTGCGTGTTGAGATTTAGGAATATGATATCGTTGATTTCTTATTTGGTGACTTGTGAGATTATGGTGATATTCGGAATTATGATAACGGCATTATCAACTACCAAATTGATGTGTATAAATAAGCAAACTATGTCCCCAAAAATTTTAATGATAACATTCATTTTATCAGGACTCTTGAATATCGAGTTGATGGCCCAACCAGTTCTTGAATGGGTTAATCATTTTGATTTCGGTAGTAATAGTGAACGTCCAGTTAAATTAGCGGTGAACAGCACTGGCGATTGCTTTATCGGTGGTATTTCGACTGATGATTCTACTCATGACAATATTGTTATTATGAAAATTGATGGCGCTGGTAACACAGTTTGGAATAATTCTATTTCAAATGATGAGCATGACGTACTGGGCGATATGATACGGGACAGTAATGATAATATTTTTATAACCGGGCGTCTTGGCAATTTATATCTTTCTGAAAACGGATTTATGCAGAAAACAAACTCTTCAGGATTTATTGAATGGTCTGATACGGTGAATGGCAATGGCTCTGCTATTTCGTTAGGTGATTCCAACTATATTTATGCTCTGTATGAAAGCAATGGAATATTAGTTATTAAATATGATAGTCAGGGTCAACGAATATTGCAGGTGCATAATGATACCTTTACCATTGATAATATCATCAGTCCTCAATCAATAGCTCTTGACAAGAATCATAATATTTATGTCGCCGGCAAGGCCTCTAATGACAATGACGGTGAATACTTTCTCAAGAAGTTCAAACAAAATGGAGAGTTTCTATGGGATGTCCGGTATAATCCATCCGTTCTTGAGGATTATGTTCATTATTTAATGATTGATGATAGTTCCGATATCTATATCTTGGGCGACATTGAAGGAGGTACTGCGTCAATGGGTGTTGCATTGGTTAAATACGATTCATCGGGAAATTTTCTTTGGGATAAACAAGTTATTTCATTTCCATCCGACCCTTATGGATTAGTTCTGGATTCAGATAACGCTCCGGTAATTTGCGGATTCTTAGAATCAGGGAATTCCTTTCTTACATACTTTGTAACAAAATACTCGGCAAGTGGTCAGGAAGTATGGACGAAATATATTGACACTACATGTTGGCCTGGGCCATCTGCTGCATTAATAGCAGATAAAATTGGTGGCATCTATTTTACAGGTGCATTAGAAGCTATAGGGCCGAGTACCTCCGATATAGTTTTATCAAAGTATAACTCTGCAGGAGATGAATTATGGGAAATACGATACAACTCTCCTGCAAATGGGTTTGATATTCCAATTCAAATCGATTTGGATCAAGTCGAGGATATTTACATCACTGCAAAGAGCTATGATTCCATAACTAATAGTGACATACTCACCCTAAAATACTCACAACCTACTGGTATTTTATCACCTGTTCACTCTTCAGGGAAATTCTTAGAAGTCTTTCCCAATCCTGCCTTCGATAAGTTGCACATTACAGTTCAATCCGCAACAACTGAAAAAACAGGCCTGAAAATTTTCAATGTTCTGGGCATTATGGTTAAGTCTTTAGAACTTAATGGTACAGAAGCAGAAATTGATATCAGCGATCTTCAGCAAGGAATTTATTTCTTGAGATGCTGCACAGAAACAGGAGTTGAAACAAGCCGGCTTATTAAGGAATAATTACTCCTCCTTTCTCCCACCCGTGTAAGATTTTTTCCTGGTCTTTCATTTTTTCAATGTCCGTAACCTATCTTTGCCGCCTCTTTTAAGAATTACCTTTTAAACTCCCGCATGTTTCGCCGATTAACTCAAAGATGGCTCCTGTCCTTAGTGTTTCTCTTGGGGCTTTCTCTCAATGTGTTTTCTGAAAATCAGCCTGCGGCGGAAACTACCGGGAACAATGAAGATGAAAAGAAGGGTTCTGCATTTGACCCGGGTGAAGTTATTCTCGGGCACATTGCTGACAGTCATGAATGGCACTTCTTCTCGGTAAAAAAATCTGATGGCACGGATTGGCACGCCACTATTTTTCTGCCTGTGATAATTTATACCCCTGGTGAAGGATTGGAGATTTTTTCTTTTAAACGGCTGGAGCACGGTCCCTACAAATCAATTTCGGTTGATGGAGAAGACCATATTTCCCGAACTGACGGAAAAAATTTTTATGACTTCTCACTTACTAAGAATGTAGTTCAGTTGCTGCTTTCGATGATCATTATGCTCTTGCTCTTCACCACCATGGCGCGCAACTACAAAAAATACGGAGTGAAGGCGCCGCGGGGCCTTCAATCGGCACTGGAGGTAATTGTAATGTTCATTCGTGATGAAGTTGCCAAGCCGATGCTTGGGAAGCGCGCAGATAAGTTTCTTCCATACCTTCTCACACTCTTCTTTTTTATCTGGATCAATAATCTTTTAGGATTGATTCCCGGCTCGGCAAATGTGACCGGCAACATTGCAGTGACGGCTACCCTCGCTGCGATGACCTTCATCTTAATGATGGTGGGATCGAAGCGAACGTATTGGAAGCACATGGTTGCGCCGCCGGGCGTCCCGTGGATGGTATTACCCATCCTTGTTCCGATTGAGTTCATCAGCAACATCATCGTGAAACCATTTGCACTCATGATTCGACTCTTTGCGAATATGCTCGCCGGACACCTGATCATTCTTTCATTCATCACCATCATTTTCATTTTCGCCGCTATGAATGTGGCGGGAGGACTCGGCGCTTCCATTTTTTCAATTGCATTTTCCATTTTCGTTTACCTCCTTGAATTATTGGTGGCAGCATTGCAAGCTTATATCTTCACCATTCTTACAGCGCTGTTTATCGGAGAAACAGGAATTGAACATAGTCATTCAGATGAACATCATTGATAATAGACTTAACAAATAAGACGTAAGAAATAAGACATAAGAAATAAGACAAATAATCGACTTGATCACTAAACTCTAAACTTTCAAACTCTAAACTCAACAATTATGATGCATTTACTAAGTATTCTTTTTCTGGCCATTGATGGCAACGCACAAATGGGTGCAGGCATTGGCGCAGGTCTCGCAGCTATCGGTGCCGGCATTGGTGTAGGTCTTATTGGTAATGGCGCGCTGCAATCCATTGCTCGCCAGCCTGAAGCTATGGCCGACATTCGAACCAACATGTTTATTACTGCCGCATTGGTGGAAGGTGTTGCGCTCTTCGGAATCGTAGTATGCGTGTTGGCACTCGTGCTGAAATAAGTGAATCCCGGGCATTGAGCAACGATTCCGATAGGTTCGGAAGAATTACGAATGATTTCATTATTCGATACTCATTAGTTATTTCAAAAAAGAAAAACAGAATTACATGCAGCTATTGACGCCGGCACTTGGCCTCATCTTCTGGACAGCCCTGATTTTTCTGATCGTGCTTTTCATTCTGAAAAAGTACGCATGGGGTCCCATTTTAAAAGCGTTGGACGTTCGTGAGCATACAATTGATGATGCTCTGAAAACTGCCGAGCGCACGAAGCAGGAAATGGCGAACCTCAAGAGTGAGCACGAGGCGCTTCTCGCCCAGGCTAAGCAGGAACGCATGAACATCATACGCGAAGCCAATCAAATCAAAGAGCAGATTGTAACGGACGCCCGCGACAAGGCGAAGGAAGAAGCCTCGCGCATCATGAATGAAAACCTGCGCGAGATTGACAACCGCAAGATGGAAGCGATCACCGACTTGAAGAACCAGGTGGGTGACATGGTGCTCCAGATTTCAGAAAAAATTCTCCGCCGCGAGTTGAGTGACAAGCCGAAGCAGGAAGACTACATCAATCAACTGATCAACGAAACGAAACTGAGCTGATCGAATGAGTGATCAAAAATTATCGGGGCGATACGCCAAGTCATTGATTGATCTTGCCAAAGAGAAAGACCAGCTCGAAGCGATCAACAGTGATATGCGCTTATTCGACGGTGTAATAAAATCATCACGTGACTTTTTGCTGATGCTTCGTAACCCGATCATTCATGCAGATAAAAAAATTAAAATCATTGAGGAGATTTTCAAAGACAAATTAAACCCGATCACACTTTCATTTTTTACTCTTGTAATTCGCAAAGGAAGAGAAGCGCATCTGCCCGGCATTGCTGAAGGTTTCATTGAACAATACAATAAGCTGAAGCGAATTCTCAGGGTTAAAGTGACTACAGCAGTTCCGGTGGATTCAGCGTTAGTGAATCGGGTGACTCAAATCGTAAAAGAAAAAACAGGTATTGAAAATATTGAGATGAGCACCAGGATAGATCCTGACATCATTGGCGGTTTCATTCTTCAGTACGAAGACAAGCTCTATGATGCAAGCGTGTTGCGCAGCTTAGAAGTGATAGATGATAATTTCGAAGAAAATATTTACCAAAAGAAATTCTGATTGAATCGAAAGTGATGAGTGTCAAGTGACTATTAACCAATAACGAACAACTTATAATACCATGGCAGAAGTAAGACCCGATGAAGTTTCCGCAATCCTGAGACAACAACTTACCAGTTATAAATCCGCGGCACAGCTTGAAGAAGTTGGTACGGTGCTGCAGGTAGGTGATGGCATTGCACGTGTATATGGATTGACAAATGCCCGCGCAGGTGAACTCGTGGAATTTGAAGAAGGCGTGAAAGCAATCGTGCTGAATCTTGAAGAAGACAACGTGGGTGTGGTGTTGATGGGAAGTTCTGATCAGATCAAAGAAGGTGACACCGTTCGCCGCACAGGAAAAATTGCTTCTATAAATGTGGGAGAAGGAATGGTGGGTCGCGTGGTGAATACGCTCGGCGAACCGATTGATGGCAAAGGACCGCTCGAGGGAGAATTGTATGAGATGCCCCTGGAACGCAAAGCACCCGGTGTAATTTATCGTCAGCCGGTAAAGGAGCCGTTGCAAACAGGATTGAAACCGATTGATGCGATGATCCCCATTGGTCGCGGGCAGCGTGAGCTCATCATTGGTGACCGGCAAACCGGGAAGACCGCCATTGCACTCGACACCATCATCAACCAAAAAGAATTTTATGATCGCGGTGAACCCGTGTATTGCATCTACGTTGGCTGCGGACAAAAAAATTCCACCATCGCAAACGTTGCAAAAACACTGGAAGAAAAAGGAGCAATGGCATACACGGTGATTGTCGCTGCTTCAGCATCCGATGCTGCACCGCTGCAATTCTATGCCCCCTTCGCCGGCTGTGCTATCGGAGAATTTTTTCGTGACACAGGAAGACCGGCTTTGATTATCTATGATGATTTGAGTAAGCAAGCTGTAGCATATCGCGAGGTGTCATTGTTGCTGAGAAGACCTCCCGGACGAGAAGCTTATCCCGGTGACATTTTCTATTTGCATTCGCGGTTGCTCGAGCGCGCAGCAAAAGTGATTGAAGCTGATGATGTGGCTAAGAACATGAATGATCTCCCTGAATCAATTCGCTCGATGGTGAAAGGCGGTGGTTCGCTTACGGCCCTCCCAATCATCGAAACACAGGCGGGTGACGTTTCTGCATACATCCCGACGAATGTGATCTCGATTACCGATGGACAGATCTTCCTTGAATCAAACCTGTTCAATGCCGGTGTGAAGCCCGCTATCAACGTGGGCATCTCTGTGAGTCGTGTCGGAGGAAATGCGCAGATCAAATCCATGAAGAAAATTGCAGGCACATTGAAACTGGATCAGGCACAGTATCGTGAACTGGAAGCGTTCTCAAAATTCGGAAGCGACCTTGATGCTGCCACCAAAGCAGTGCTCGATAAGGGTGCGCGCAACGTAGAAGTGCTGAAGCAAAAACAATTTGCACCGATGCCGGTAGAAAAACAAATTGCCATCATCTACCTCGGAACACAAGGTCTTCTTCAAAATATTCCTGTGAACAGAGTGAAAGAGTTCGAAGAAGATTTTCTCACCATTATGGAAGCAAAACATAAAGACATACTCGAAGATTTACGCAAAGGAAATTTGAATGACAGCGCGCTTGCAACCATTCGCAGCGTAGCGAAAGATGCAGAAGGAAAATTCGGAGTTAAGAAATAGTCATGGGCTATGAGCTATGAGCGGTGTGCAATGAGTATTGCGATGTGGGAATTGGGGAATAGCGCAAAAAAAAATAAACAGATGAAGGACGTAAGATGTGAGACATAAGACGGTCTTAAATCTTATCTCTTAAATCTTAAGTCTTAAATCTCTCAGTCTTAAAAAAATGCCGGGACAGCTTAAAGAAGTACGCAACAGAATTCAGAGCGTGAAAAACACGCAGCAGATCACCAAGGCAATGAAGATGGTGAGTGCTGCAAAGTTGCGCAGGGCTACTGAGCGCATTGTGCAGATGCGCCCTTATGCGAATAAGCTCAATGAGATGATGAGCAACATTGCTTCGGGTGTTAGCATGGCGCTGGCGAAAGACCGTGAAGTGAAAAAAGTTTTGCTGGTGGTGGTTACCTCTGATCGCGGACTTGCGGGTGGGTTTAATTCTAACATTATCAAACTTGCGAAACAGGCGATTGCCGAAAAATTCTCCGCACAGGCAAAATCAGGTAAGCTCACGATTTTGCCTGTTGGCAAGAAAGCCTTAGATGCATTCAGGCGATTGCCATATCCGGTGAATACAGAGTATGCGCACTTGTTTCAAACACTCGACTTCGCCCATTCATCCCTGGCGGCTGAATGGCTGATGCAACAATACACGAAGGAAGAGTTCGATATGATTGAGATCGTGTATTCTCAATTCAAGAATGCAGGAACCCAGATCTTTAAGGTTGAAAGATTTCTTCCTGTTCTGAAAAATGATTCAGGAAATAAAAAAGCAACGATTGATTTCATCTTTGAGCCTGAGCAGGATGAATTGGTAAATGAACTGATTCCCAAAATTCTCAAGACACAATTCTTCAAAGTCCTCCTTGATAGTAATGCGAGTGAACACGGCGCACGAATGACTGCCATGGACAAAGCCACTGAAAACGCGAGCGAGCTTATTCGAGATCTTAATATCAAATACAATCGTGCACGTCAGGCAGCAATTACTACAGAGCTGACTGAGATCGTGAGTGGTGCGGCAGCATTGCAAGCTCAGTAGATTTTTTTTCGGTTGAGTTCCCGTGCAATCAAATTATTCTTCCCCGATTTCTGATTGCCTTTGGCTTCGACTCAGATTGAATATGGCGTGTAATCTTTACTCGCAATGCAATAGGCCTGCGGCTCATCGGGTTCAAGATTCTCAAATAGATTCAAGTCTTCCCTCCTTACAGGTCCATTAAGTATCCTTCTTCCTTCAGATTGCCTTTTCACAGATCTCCGGGTTAAAATAGCCTTCAAATTTTCAGCGAATAATGCTTGGCGGTTATTACACCTTGGAAATTAAACTACTCATTACCAGAACTCAAGATTACTCAAATTTATTTTTTTATAAATAGCGTAACCATTTAAAGCTACCTACGTTTGTGAGTTAGTAAGGAAAAAACTGCCTTAAAATAAAAACTTTAGCCACTCAACCCTTTACCCTCATGAAGAACCTTCACAAACATGCCTTAATATTCTTTTTTTTCTTTTTGATATCATATTCATTTGAGTCTTTTGGCTACACAGTGACGCAGTTGGCTGGTTTGTATCAAAATGGTCAAGTTTTTCTTACATGGCAAAATCCCACCGGCAGTAACTTTCAATATAACGTATATCGTTCCGCAACACCCTTAACCACTTCATCACAACTCACATCAAGTACCTTCCTCGGATACGTAAGAGACAGCTCCGCGA
>Ga0134121_10000258_pt1 | contig 63096 bp, 56 predicted proteins | sample KB301_FD_96463 | JGI IMG/M metagenome (GOLD analysis project Ga0134121, IMG submission 96463) | Terrestrial soil microbial communities without Nitrogen fertilizer from Kellogg Biological Station, Michigan, USA - KB3-0-1 | ecosystem: Environmental > Terrestrial > Soil > Unclassified ...
CAGGATCATGCCCTGCGAGGCGCCGGTCTGGATCGAGCTCGTGATCTTGTGCGTCTGGTTCTCGCGGATGTTGTGCGCGATGGCGTCCGTGATGATCATGATCTCGAACGCGGCCACGACGCCGGAGCCTTCCGCCTTCGGGAGCAGCGCCTGCGAGATCACCGCCAGGAGCGCCGTCGAGAGCTGCGCGCGGATCTGCTCCTGCTGCTCGACGGGGAAGGCGTCCACCATGCGGTTGATCGTGCGGGCGGCGCCCGTCGTGTGCAGCGTGCCGAACACCAGGTGGCCGGTCTCGGCCGCCGTGATGGCGGTCTGGATCGTCTCCAGGTCGCGCATTTCGCCGACGAGGATGACGTCCGGGTCCATGCGCAGCGCGCGGCGGATCGCCTCGGAGAACGAGCCGACGTCGACGCCGACCTCGCGCTGGGTGATGATCGACTTCTTGTGCTCGTGGTAGTACTCGATCGGATCCTCGACCGTGATGATGTGGCAGTCGTTCTCCATGTTGATGAAGTCGACCATCGTCGCGAGGGTCGTGGTCTTGCCCGAGCCGGTGGGGCCCGTCACGAGGATCAGGCCGCGCGGCCGGAACAGCAGGTTCTTCGTCGAGGGCGGCAGGCCGATCTCGTCGAAGTTGAGCAGCTTGTTGGGGATCAACCGGAGCGCGATGCCGCACTGGCCGCGCTGCATGTAGACGGCGACGCGGAAGCGGGCCTTCTTCTCGAACGAGAAGCCGAAGTCGCAGCCGCCCTTTTCCTTGAGCTCCTGCTGGGAGCGCTCGGGCGTGATCGCCTTCATGAACGAGATCGTGTCGTCCGGGGTGAGCGGCGGCAGGTTCAGGGGGCGCAGGTTGCCGTGCAGGCGGACGCTGGGCGGCAGGCCGCAGGTCAGGTGAAGATCGCTCGCCTTCTTGTCGACGACCAGCTGCAGCAGCTTGTTGAGCTCGACGGCCATGGTGTCCTCCTGACGGGTGCCTTGCTCGCCCCTATACCCACATCCGGATTTGCGCGCCGGAATTTAGTACGTGATGTCCTCGCGGTGCGTGATCGTGGCGACCTCGTCGAGGGAGGTGATCCCGTCGAAGATCTTGCGCACCCCGTCCTCGAGGAGCGTCACCATGCCCGACAGGCGGGCCTGTTCCTTGATTTTCTGGACCGGTTCCTTCTTGAAGACCATGTCGCGCATCACGGAGTTCATCTCCATGAGCTCGAAGATGCCCTTTCGCCCTTTGTAGCCGGAGCCCTTGCAGGCGTCGCACCCCACGGGGCGGTACAGCTTGCGGCCGCGCAGGTCCTCGGGGCGGACGGCCAGCGCGGCGAGCGCGGTCGCATCCGGCTCGGGGTCCACTTCCTTGCACTGGGGGCAGAGCACGCGCACGAGGCGCTGTCCCATGGCCGCCTGGATCGACGACGCGACCAGGAACGGCTTCACGCCCATGTCGATCAGACGGGTGAGGGCGCCGGGCGCGTCGTTCGTGTGGAGCGTCGAGAACACGAGGTGGCCGGTGAGGGCCGCCTGGATCGCGATCTCGGCCGTTTCTTCGTCGCGGATTTCGCCGACCAGGATGATGTTGGGCGCCTGTCGCAGCATGGCGCGCAGGATGCGCTGGAACGTCATGCCGATGCCGGCCTTCACCTGTGCCTGGTTGATGCCGACCAGGTTGTATTCGACCGGGTTCTCGGCCGTGATGATCTTGACGTCGGGCCGGTTGAGCTCCTTCAGCGCGGCGTACAGCGTGGTCGTCTTGCCCGAGCCGGTCGGGCCCGTGACCAGGATGATGCCGTTGGGCCGCTTGATCAGGCCGCGGAACCGCTTGTAGTCCGAGGAGTGGAACCCCATTTCCTCGAGGCCCAGCAGGCCGCCCTTCTTGTCCAGCAAGCGCATGACGATCGACTCGCCGTGCGTGGCGGGAAGGGCGCTGACGCGGATGTCCAGTTCGCGGCCTTCGACGCTGACGCGGATGCGGCCGTCCTGCGGCTTCCGCTTCTCGGCGATGTCCATCTCCGCCATGATCTTGATTCGGGAGAGGACGGCGCCCTGGAGCCGCTTGGGAGGCGCCTGCACTTCGCGGCAGATGCCGTCCACGCGGTACCGGATGCGGAGGCGGTCCTCCATCGGCTCGACGTGGATGTCGCTCGCCCTCTGCTTGCAGGCCTCGGCGATCATCACCTGGACGAACTTGATGACGGGAGCCTCGTCGGCGCTGTTCGGCCCCTCTCCCATGTCCATCTCGGTGCCGCGGACCTTGATCGTGTCCTGGGTCATCGTGGCCTGCTCGATCGTCTCCGAGATCAGGCTCTTTTCCTTGTTCCCGTAATACCGCTCGATCGCGCCCTCGATCGTGTCCTTCGGCGCGAGCACGATGTCGATGTCCATGTTGAGGATGAACTTCAGGTTGTCGAGCGCGAAGAGATCCAGCGGGTCGTGCATCGCGATGGTCAGGTGGCGCCCGTTGGTCTTGATCGGGAAGATCTTGTTCTCTTCGCAGACGCTGCGCGGGATCGCCTTCGTGACCTCGGGGTTGATCTTCAGGCTCTTGAGGTCGACGTACGGGTAGTCGAACTGCCGGGCGAGCGCCTCGGTGATCTGCGCGGTGTTCGTGACGTTCATCTCGATCAGGATCTCGCCCAGCTTCTTGCCGGACTCCGACATCTGCTTCTTGAGGGCGGTCTTGACCTGGACGGCGCTCACGACCTTCATCTCCTCGAGGATCTTCCCGAGGAGCTTGCGCGCGCTGGTGGGCGGAGGTGCCATGTATTGAAAATTATGCCCGAAAGAACCAGGGAGAATCAAGAATCAAGAGCAGGGATTCGAAAAAGTCGCCGGACCTCCACCAATTGACACTGCATCCCCACAACTCTACAATCTGCGTCTCCCTATGAACCTCATCATGCTCGCCGTCTGCGCGCTCGCCCCCGCTTCGGCGTTCGCCCAGGACGAGGCGCGCAAGGGGCCGGACATGGACGAGATCCGGCGCCGGATCAAGGACCCCGCCCAGGTCTGGCCGGTTTTCCAGGAGCTCATCGCCGCCGGCGAGCTCGGCACCGCCCGCGACCTGCTGTCGAAGAACGCGAAGGCAATCCTCTCCCCGGAGATCTTCTACTTTACGTTCGCGTCCTACTCGCCGCCGCGCCGCATGGTCGCGTCGATGGAGCCCCATGCCGTCGATTCCGCGACCTTGAAGCTGCGGCTCTGCAGCAAGGAGTTCGGGGTGAGCCGCGACTTCAGGATCGCGAAGTTCATGACGATCTATGTCCTCGACTTCACCTCCGACGACATCGAATTCTTGAAGGGCCGGCCCATGGCTTGGTACCGGCTCCAGGTGAAACGCGCCGACGGCTGGCACTACGCCTACCCGCCGGACTGGACCTACGCGCCTCTGGCGCGCACTTGTGTGTGCGGAAAATGACACGCTCCATCTACTTCTTCGGCGGCGGCAAGGCCGACGGCACCGGCGACATGAAGGATATTCTCGGCGGCAAGGGCGCGGGCCTCGCCGAGATGAGCAAGGCGGGCATCCCCGTGCCCCCGGGCTTCACCATCGCGACGTCCGTCTGCATGGACTACTACAAGAACGGCAAGAAGACCGCCAAGAGCGTCGACGCCGAGCAGAAGAAGTTCCTTGCGCAGCTCGAGAAAGCCTCCGACGCGAAGCTCGGCGATCCCAAGAAGCCGCTCCTCGTCTCCGTCCGCTCCGGCGCGAAGGTCTCCATGCCGGGCATGATGGACACGATCCTCAACCTCGGCCTCAACGACCAGACGGTCGAGGGCCTCGCCAAGCTGACCAACAACCCGCGGTTCGCGTACGACTGCTACCGCCGGTTCCTCATGATGTTCTCCGACGTCGTGTTCGACGTCCCCAAGGGCGAGTTCGAGAGCCTCCTCCACAAGCGCAAGGAGGAGCGCGGCGTGAAGAGCGACACCGAGCTCACCGCCACCGACCTCAAGGACCTCTCGGGCCAGTTCAAGGCCCACTTCATGAACCGCGCCAAGCGCGCGTTCCCCCAAGACACCTGGGAGCAGCTCTGCCTCGCCCGCGACGCCGTGTTCCGGTCGTGGCAGAACCCCCGCGCGATCTCGTACCGGAAGATGAACAAGATCCCGGACGAGATGGGCACGGCCGTCAACGTCCAGCTCATGGTGTTCGGCAACTCGGGCGACAAGTCGGGCACGGGAGTCGGCTTCACCCGCGACCCGAGCACCGGCGAGAACAAGTTCTACGGCGAGTTCCTGATCAACGCCCAGGGCGAGGACGTCGTCGCCGGCGTGCGCACGCCCCAGCCGATCGCCAAGCTCAGGGAGACGATGCCCAAGGCGTACGACCAGCTCCACACGATCACCAAGCGCCTGGAGAAGCACTACCGCGACATCCAGGACTTCGAGTTCACCGTCCAGGACGAGAAGCTGTACATGCTCCAGACCCGGAGCGGGAAGCGGACCGGCCACGCGGCCGTCCGCATCGCCGTCGAGATGGTGAAGGAGAAGCTGATCTCGCAGGAGGAGGCGATCCTCCGCGTCGATCCGATGCAGCTCAACCAGCTGCTCCACCCGATCTTCGACCCGGTCGAGCGGAAGAAGATCGGCGCCATCGCCAAGGGCCTCAACGCCTCGCCCGGCGCCGCCGCCGGCAAGGCTGCGTTCACCGCGGAGAAGGCCGTCGAGATGGCGGCGAAGGGCGAGCGCGTCGTGCTCGTCCGCGCCGAGACGTCGCCGGACGACATCGAGGGCATGGCCGCCGCGAAGGGCGTCCTCACCGCCACGGGCGGCATGACCAGCCACGCGGCCGTCGTCGGCCGCCAGATGGGCAAGCCGTCGGTCGTCGGCTGCTCCGCGCTCAAGGTCGACGAGCACGGCGGCCGGGCGACGGCGGGCACGGTGACGATCTCCGAGGGCGACTACGTCTCGATCGACGGCTCGACCGGCGAGGTGTTCTCGGGCGACGTGCCCACGCGCGACTCCGACATCCTCCAGATCCTCGCGGGCAAGATGAAGCCCCAGGACTCGGAGACGTTCCAGTACTTCGACACCTTCATGAAGTGGGCCGACCAGGTCCGCAGCCTGAAGGTCCGCGCGAACGCCGACATCCCGCGCGACGCGAAGGCCGCGGTCGCGCTCGGCGCGGAAGGCATCGGCCTCTGCCGCACCGAGCACATGTTCTTCGCCCCCGACCGCCTGCCGGTCGTCCAGCGGATGATCCTCGCCGAAAAGGAAGAGGACCGGAAGGCGGCGCTCAAGGAGCTCCTCCCGTTCCAGCGGGCGGACTTCCAGGGCCTCTTCGACGTCATGAAGGGCAAGCCCGTCACGATCCGCACGCTCGACCCGCCCCTGCACGAGTTTCTCCCGAAGCGCGAGGATCTGATGGTCGACGTCGCGCTCGGCAAGAACAAGGAAGCGAACGAGAAGCTGCTGAAACGGGTGAACGAGCTCCACGAGTTCAACCCGATGATGGGCCTGCGCGGCTGCCGCCTGGGCATCGTGTTCCCGGAGATCACCGCCATGCAGGCGGAGGCCATCTTCGAGGCGGCGCTCGACGTGGGCAACGTCGTCCCCGAGGTGATGATCCCCCTGGTCGGCACCGTGGCCGAGCTCAAGAACCAGAAGGACGTCGTGGTCAAGGTCGCCGAGGAGGTGTTCGCCCGGCGCGGCAAGCGGCTGAAGTACCTGGTCGGCACGATGATCGAGGTGCCGCGCGCCGCCGTGGTCGCCGACGAGATCGCCCAGGAGGCCGAGTTCTTCTCCTTCGGCACGAACGACCTGACGCAGATGACGTTCGGCTTCTCGCGCGACGACGCGGGCAAGTTCCTGCTGCCGTATGTCGATAAGAAGATTCTGCCGGTCGACCCGTTCGTGTCGGTCGACCAGGTGGGCGTCGGCAGCCTGGTGAAGGGTGCCGTGGCCAAGGGCCGGTCGGTCCGCGACGGCATGAAGATCGGCGTGTGCGGCGAGCACGGCGGCGATCCCGACTCGGTGATCTTCTTCCACGGCGCGGGGCTGGACTACGTGTCCTGCTCGCCGTACCGGCTGCCCATCGCGCGGCTGGCGGCGGCCCACGCGGTGCTGAAGGCGAAGTCGAACGGCGCCAAGAAGAAAAAGAAGTAGGCCGGAGATTATTCGGTCCGGGGCTCCCGTGTCGGGGGCCCCGGACCGTATCAAGTACGATGGGCGAGACCGTGACTCTGAGAGCCCCCGCAATCGACGCCCGGCGGTACTTCCGCCGCTGGGGCCGCAACGAGGTGAACCTGCCGGCGAAGGTCGAGATCCTCACCCCGGGCGGGAAGAAGTTCACCACCGGCACCGCCACGATCCGGGACGTCAGCCTGCGGGGGGCGCTCCTCACCTCGATCAAGCTCAAGAAGGCGTGCCTCCCGGCATCGTCCTTCAAGGTCCGCCTGACCTTCAGCTCCACGAAGTACAAGGGCATCGGCGCCCTGGCGCGTCCCATCCGCTTCGGCCGGGGAGAGGTCTTCGAGCTCGCCGTCGAGTTCGAGGACTTCTGGGCCCAGACGGCAGGGAAGTAGTCTCAAGCCGCACGCCGGAAACCAGAGCGAACCCACCGATCGTGCCGGCTGTCCAATCCGCAGCTTGAAACGAATCGTCGCCTGGATGTTCTCGTGTCCGAACCCGCCCGAGAATTCCCTCCGAACGTTCTGGTGGTGGGAGTTCCGGCGGATCCCGTTCAACTTTGTCATCGGCCTCTGGGGCGTCCTGTGTCTGATCGCCACCTCCAGGGGGGTCCGCGTGGCGCTGACCCACGGGGAGGATGCGGTCGAGCCGCTGGCGCTCGTGCTCCTCCCCTTCATCATCAACGGGCTGTATTCGCTGGGCTGGCTCGTGGAAATCCCGCTGCGGTGGATGCGCCCCCGAACAACCCTTCGGCTCGGGCCGACGCTTCTGGCTCTGGGGTTCGGGACGGGGATGACCCTCTGCTCCCTTCCGGCGATCTACTGGGTCGGCTACCGTCTGCTGCACTAGATTCCGGATTCCGCGACCCGGATTCAGTCCCCCTGTTGGAAATTCGGAAATCACGCGATATTCTTAATCGGATTCCGCTGCTGCGTCGACTCCCGGGGACTGGGCCCCTTTGGTCTGGGGCGGGAACACATATGGTGGGGGTTTAGGCGTCCGCGGACCCTGAAAACGCATGTCATTCAAGGGCGACCTTTCGACGATCGGGCTCGGCGAGGTCTTTCAAATGATCTCCATGAGCCAGAAGGAAGGCACGCTCATCGTCCAGGACACCGAAAGCCGGAAGTGCGTCTTCTTTGGCACCAGCGGAGTCCAGCTCCTCTCGTCCGGCCGCCGCAAGGGCCTCAAGGTCGGCGACATGCTCCTCCGTGCGGGGAAGGTCACCGAGGACCAGCTCAACGACGCGCTGGAAAACGCCCGCATCCAGAAGAAGAAGATCGGCGAGGTCCTCGTCGAAAGCGGCATCGTCACCGAGGACGAGATCAAGGCGATGATCCGCGAGCAGATCGAGGAGGAGATCTACGACCTCTTCCTCTGGAAGAAGGCCGATTTCGAGTTCGTCGAAGGTCCCGCCGCCAACGAGCTCAAGGACCCCGACGCCCAGGTCACCCAGCTGTCGTTCGACGTGAACGGCCTCCTCCTGGAGGCGGTCCGGCGCGCCGACGAGTGGGCGGTCATCAACCAGTCGATCCCCTCCATCGACTCGATCTTCATGTTCGTCTCGGAGAGCGACCGGCACGAGGAGGACAAGGTCGCGCCCGACACGGCCAAGCGGATCTACCGCCTGGTGGACGGCCGCATCCCGATCTCGGAAATCGTCGAGAACTGCGGCGTCTCGAAGTTCGAGACCTGCAAGGTCCTGGTCGACCTCTACAACCGCGGGCGGGTCCGGCTCCTGACGGTGCCCGAGACGATGTCGCTCGCGGTGTCCCGGATGGCCGAGCCGGGCGGGCGCGAGCGGGGCATGCGGATGTACCTCGCGGCGGCGGCCCAGGCGCCGACCGACGCGAAGGTGCTGTCGCAGGTCGCGAAGTTCCTCGAAGGCGAGGGGCTGGGGAAGGAGGCCTCCACCTACCACGTGAAGGCCGGCCACATCTTCCTCGAGCAGGGTGACCTGGACCGCGCGATGGACCACATGCAGCGCGCGGCCGCGTCGAACCCCGAAGATCCCCAGATCGTGATGGGGCTCTTCGAGGTCCACGCCGCCGCGGGCAACCTCGAGGAAGGGAAGAAGCTCGCCAAGGACCTCGTCACGCAGGCCCTGATGGCGCCCGACCTGCCCCGCGCCCGCGCCCTCTGCGACCGCATCCTGAACGCGGACCCCAACGACCTGGAGTTCCGGGTCTACCGCGCGAAGGCGCTCCACCGCGCCAACCTGAAGAAGGAGCTCGCGGAGGACCTGGACTTCATCAAGAAGAACATGCCCGCCAATCCCGGCGAGGCGGAAAGGATCGACAAGGAGCTCCGCGAGATCCTCGTCAAGAGGCCGTCGTCGGTCGTTCCGAAGCCCCAGTCCGGAACCTCCCAGACTCCCAAGGCGAAGACCGGGAGCGGCAGCCGCGTCAAGGTCCCGCTGATCGCGGCGGCCGTGCTCCTGCTCGGCGCGGGCGGCGCGGCGGGCTACTACGAGTTCACGGCGAAGGGCGATCTCGACAAGGCGATCGTCCTCGCGCGCGAGAAGGCCAACACGCTCGCCTTCGCCGAGGCGCGGAAGGGCATCGACGCCTTCATCGAGAAGAGCCTGAGCCCGAAGCAGAAGGATCGGGCGCGGGCCTACCTCCGCGAGCTCGAGGCGGACCAGGCCAACTGGCAGCAGAAGAAGAAGGACCAGGAGGACACGGCGCGCCGCGACGCCGTCGACAAGATGAAGGCGCTGCTGACGGCGATCGAGGAAGAGCGGGAGAACCGCCCGGCGATCGCCCTTCAGAAGGCGCGCGAGCTGCGCGACTTCGCGGAGAAGGCCCGGGACCAGGAGTACATGCGGAAGGCCGACGAGATGTCCCAGACGCTCGAGACCTACCTGGCCGGCGCGCTCAACCTCAAGACGAAAGCCGACGGCCTGGAGAAGGAAGGGAAGCTGCGCGACGCCGCCCTCCTGATCGACCGGCTCCTGAGCGAGTTTCCGAACACCGACCCCGCGCGCTACGCCCTCTATCCGATCGAGATCGTGACCCGCCCGCCGGGCGTCCGGGTGACGAGCATCCGGTCGGGCATCGTGCTGGGCGAGACCGGCGACGCGCCCGTGAAGTACCGGATGAAGCCCACGGAGTCCGTGCGCCTCCTCTTCGAGAAAGCCGGCTACGCGAGCGTCGAGCGCGACGTGAAGGACAAGAGCGTCGGCCGGATCCAGGTGGAGCTCACCGACAAGCGCGAGCAGTGGATCCTCCCGCTCGGCGTCTCGGTGTCGACGCCGCCCGCGGTGATGGGAGAGATGGTGCTCGTCACCGGCGGAAGCCGCATCTTCTCGCTCCGCGCCAATCCGAAGCGCGTCGAGTGGTACGAGTCGCTCGACGGCCAGATCGAAGGCGGCGCGAAGATCGCCGGGGACCGCATCTACGCGTCGACGACGTCCAACGGCCTCTTCGCGGTCGACCCGAAGGCGGGAGGCAAGCGGACGCTATGGCGTTACGACGCGCTCGACCGCCTCGGCGGCACGCCCGGCGTCTCCAGCGACGGCGCGACCGTGTACGTGGGCACCAACGACCGCTATCTCCACGCGGTCCGCGCGAGCAACGGCGACTTCCTGTGGAAGCGGGAGCTGCCGGCCGACGTCCGCGTGGAGCCGCTGGCGCTGGACAGCATGATGATCGTCGCCTGCTCCGACGGCACGATCCTCGGACTCAAGGGGCCGAAGCCCGAGGACGAGGTGTGGCGGTTCCGGATGGACGGGACGCCCGGGCCCATGACGATGTCCGAGGGCGCGCTCTTCATCCCCGGCTCCGACAACACGATCTACGCGCTCGATCCCCTCAAGGGCACCAAGCTCTGGAACCGGGTGCTGCCGTCGATGGTGACCGGACGCATCGGCTGCTCGGGGGGGACGGTGGTCGCCGCGGTCCGCGAGGGCCGGGTCCACTTCCTGAACGCCTCGACCGGCGCGACGCTCTGGACCTACGAGGCCCAGGGGCAGATCCACGGCGGCATCTCGCTCGTCGGGCCCCTCGTGCTCTTCGGCAGCGACGATCAGTTCGTCTACGCGTTCGACCTTTCGCTGCGGTCGCTCGCCTGGAAGATGAAAGTGAAGGGCAAGGTCAAGCTGGCGCCGGCGATCGGGAAGGGCGTCGCGTTCATCGCGAACGACGAAGGCGTTTACGCCGTGGAACTGAATTGAGGGATTTCCCGATCCGGGTTTCACGACTTCTGGACGATTGTTTGACAGATTCGGGCGGGGTGAGGTAAACTCAAACGCTCGGAGGACTGAATGGGGCTTTTCGACGGGACAAAGCGGCGCCAGCTCAACGATCTCGAGCGCGAGGTCCTGGCCAATCCGACGCCGCAGAACATGGTGTCGTTGATCGAGCGGTACATGGCCGCCGGCGACGAAGCCAAGGCCCTCGAAATGGCCCGCAAGGCGATCGAAAAATTTCCGAACAGCGAAAAGGCCCAGACGACCTACCAGAACGTCCGGCGCCTGCAGCTCCAGGCGGAAATCACCGAGATCAGCAAGGCGCTGCGACGGAGCCCCGGCAAGTCGCTCTATGAGCGGCTGGCGTCGATCTACCACAGCGAACTGGGCAACCGGACGAAGGCGTTCGAGACGGCGCTCGAGGGGCTGGCCAAGTTCCCCCAGAGCGACGGGCTCCACCTGATCTCCGGCCTGATCCGGATGGACCGGTTCCACACCGACTTCCTGGCGAACGACTTCACGGAGGCCATCCACCACTTCGAGAAGGCCTCCTCCATCAACTCGAACAACTACAAGAGCCTGGTGAACCTGGCGAGGCTGTTCGCGGAGGCGGGCGCCTTCTACAAGGCCAAGCCGATCCTCGAGCAGGTCCTCCGGGCCAACCCGGGCGACACCAACGCCGAGGAGCTCCACCGCTTCATCGGGGAGAACCTCGCCAAGGCCGTCCCGAGCATGGACGACGCGCTGGCCGAGATCGAGACCCGCCGCGAGCTGTCGCCCGAGGGCGAGGGCGTCCGACGGATTTTTGACTCGACCGCCGGCGCGTCCGCCGCGCAGGTCGACCGCGCGAAGCTCGAGGCGTTCCTGGTCGGCTTCGAGAGCATGAACGGCTACAAGTGCTCGGCGGTCCTCACGCGGGACGGCCAGCAGTACGCGTCCCACAGCCGGGGCATGGTGTCGCGGGAGCGGTTCGCGAAGTTCCTGCAGGACATCTTCGGCTGCTCCGAGGACGCGTCGCGCAAGATGGACATCGGCACGTTCGTGAGCGGCGAACTGGACACGTCGCTCGGCCGCGTCGCCATGGCGGAGTGGAAGGGCTACGTCATGGGCATCCTCGCGGACGCCCCCGCGAAGAAGGAAGACCTGAACGCGGCGGTCGAAAAATTCGTCTCGTTGCTCTCGGTGGGATAGAGGGACATGAAAGACGTCCTCCTCAACCTGAACAAGGAAGTCGGCGTCAAGGGGTCGATGATCGTGACCCGCGACGGCGTCGTGGTGGCATCGGAAGTCCACCCTCCGCTGAACGGCGACACGGTCGCGGCGATCGCGTCGAACTCGATCCAGCGGGTGAACGCGTCGCTCCGCGAGCTGGGCGCGAACAACTTCTCCCGGTATCTCTTCAACTCGACCTACGGCAAGATGATCTTCACGGAGACCGGCGACGCCTACCTCGTGGTGGTGCTCGACAAGCACATCAACATCGATTTCACGATGCTGGCGGTGGCGTCGGCGGCACGAAAAATCAAGAACCTCGGGAGCATGGCGTGACGATGGCGTCGTCCGTTTTCGGCCGCGGATTTGACAGTAGGGGATTGGCGGGGTAATATTCTCGCGCTACACCAATGGTTCAAATCAACTTTGCCCGGCGTGAAGTAAACTGCAAGATCGTGTTCTATGGTCCGGGTCTCTCGGGGAAGACCACCAACCTCGAGATCATCCACAAGAAGGTCCCGGACACGGCGCGCGGCAACCTGACCTCCATCGCAACGGAGCAGGACCGCACGCTGTTCTTCGACTTCATGCCCCTGGACCTGGGCCAGGTCGCCGGCATGAAGACGAAGCTCTTCCTGTACACCGTCCCCGGACAGGTGTACTACGACTCGACCCGCAAGCTGGTGCTCCAGGGCGCGGACGGCGTGTCGTTCATCGCCGATTCCGACCCGAACCGGATGAACGACAACATCGAGTCGTTCAAGAACCTCGAGCGGAACCTGAAGGACTACGGGGTCGACATCCGAAAGATCCCGCTGGTCATCCAGTACAACAAGCGCGACCTGCCCGGCGCGCTGAGCGTCGCGGAGCTCAACGCCAAGGTCAACCCGATCGGCGCGCCGACCTTCGAGGCCGTCGCCGTGAAGGGCGAAGGGGTCATGCAGACCCTCAAGGGCATCTCGAAGCTGGTCGTGGACCGGCTGAACGAGGAGTACGCCCCGGTGAAGTCGGCGGCGGCTCCAGCCGCCGCGGCGGCTCCCGCGGCGCGCGCTCCCGCACCGGCGGCCCCGGCTCCGCGGCCTCCGTCGGCCGTGACCCCGGCTCCCGCGGCCGCCCGTCCGGCGCCTCCGCCTCCCGCGCCCCGTCCGGCGCCCCCGCCGCCTCCGGCGGCCCGTCCGGCGCCTCCGCCGCTTTCGCGTCCCGCGCCTGCGGCGCCCGCGCCGAGGCCCGCGCCGGCTCCCGTGGCTGCGGCTCCCGAGAAGAAGGGCGGGAAGGGCGGCCTGATCTTCATCATCATCCTCCTGCTGGTCTTGGGCGGCGCCGGAGCGGCCTGGTACACGGGCCAATTGAAGAATATCGAGTTCTTCAAGTTCCTGCCGCCCCCACCCACCAACCAGAAGTAACGGGGTTTGGAATTTTTCATAATTCGATCCGTCGTGTGATACAGTAATCCCGGAGGGACAGAACATGGCGATGGGCAAGGCGGACGAGTCACTGAGATCGACCCGGCTTGTCTTCTACAAGGAAGACATCGAGAAGATCGCCAAGGTTCTCAACACGTTCCTCAAGAACGCCAACGCCCGGTGCGTCCTCCTCGTCGATAAGGACGGCCACCTGGTGACCAAGGAAGGCGAATCCTCCACGTACGACATGGACACGATTTCGGCCCTCGTCGCCGGCTCCTTCGCCGCCACCAAGCAGATGGCGAAGCTGCTGGGCGAAGAGGAGTTCTCGATCATGTTCCACCAGGGCAAGAAGGACAACATCCAGCTCTCCCTCGTCGGCGAGCGCACGATCCTGGCCGTCATCTTCGACGACAAGACGACGCTGGGCATGGTGCGACTCTACGCCAGCCAGGTCTCCTCGAAGCTCGGCGAGCTCTTCGGCGAAATCTCGGACCGCAAGAGCGAAGGCGAGAAGATCTCGCAGGAGTTCGGCCAGGCGGCGAAGGGCAAGCTGGACGACATCTTCGGGACCTAGCGGCCCGTTCGCGCCCCCCCTCTGCTTCGACTCTCGGAGTCCGTCCGGAGAGAAGATCTTTACTCCGCTCGAATATCCGGTGAAAATCTTCCCCGGAGAGCTAGTATAGGAATAGGGGAATAGGGGCTCGGATTTCTCGTACTCCGAAGAGACTCATGATCAAGAGAACCATCAAGACCAAGACGGCGGCTCCCGCTGCGTCCGCGGCCGGCGAGAAGGTGCGCTTCACCTGCCCGTGCGGCGCGGGACTCCGCGTCCCGGTGTCGCGCGTCAACGGCCACGGCCGCTGCCCCGTCTGCGTGCAGCGCCTGCTCCTGACGGGCACCAAGGACCGCCAGGGCCGGTGGCATCTCGAAGCCGTCTACCTCGGCGATTCCGATGCGAGCGGGTCGACGTTCATCATCGAGGGCCCGCCGCCCGCCACGGTGCGCAAGGCGATCGTCGTCAAGCCCGCCACGAGCAAGATCCCCGTGAAGACCACCGTGACCACCAGCGGCACGAAGGTCATGACGAAGACCGCGTCGGGAAAGTCCTACCGGATCGAGGACCATTTCCAGGAGATCGCGGAGGTTCCCGAGAAGCTCCCGTTCAAGTGCCCGTGCGGCCGCCGCCTCGTCGCGCGGCCGTCCAACGTCGACAAGCGCGGGAAGTGCCCCTGGTGCCAGGCGCGGCTTCTCCTCGTCGGCAAGGTGAATCCCCGGACGAAGAAGCTGGAGATCCATCCGCTGGTGGTCGAAAGCCCCCGAAGCGGTGACACAATGGTCATTGGATAGTCGTCCAACGGTTGTATGGAACTCCTGGTCATCTTCGTCATCATCTTCATCATCTACGGGGCCGGGTGGATCTGGCAGACGGTCAACGACATCCTCCGCGACGCGAACCGGGTCCAGTGGGACGGCCCCTCCGGCGCCGCGCCCCGTCCCGCCCGCGTCCTCCTCGGCGGCCATGACCTGACCGAGCTCAACCGCGCCTACCAGCGGTTCGCCGAGACGCGCGGCGGCGAGCTCCACAACCGCCAGCTCTTCCAGAGCCCCAAGGTCTCGTTCACCCACCACGGCGCCCGGGCGCTGCTGTCGATCTACGAGCCCGGCGACTCCACCGGCCTGCTCCACACGCAGCTGACGTACACCGTGCCCGAGGGCTGGCCGTACCGCCTCGAGGTCTTCCCGCAACGCCGCCCCGACGAGGGCGTCTCGACCCCCAACGACATCCGGATCGGCGACGACGAATTCGACCGCCGCTACGTGGTCAAGGCGAACGACTCGAAGTTCGCGCGCGAATATCTCGACGGCGCGGCGCGACAGGCGCTCGAGGACATCCGCAACCTGCTCGGCAACGACCGCCTCCTCGTCTCCCTGAACTCGTCCCGCCTGATGGTCCGCAAGGAGTCGGTGATCTCCGACGCCGACGACCTGTCGGTCTTCGCCGACCTCGCCTGCCGCCTCCAGGACCGCATCGAGCTCTTCTGGCAGCGCGCCAGCGGGATCGAGATCCTGGACGAGTCCGCGACCGAGTCCGACGCCGCGGCCCCGACCTGCCAGATCTGCGGCTCCGAGATCGCCCCCGAAGTCCGCGTCAACTGCCGCCGCTGCAGCACGCCCCACCACAAGGACTGCTGGGAGTTCAACGGCCAGTGCTCCACGTACGCCTGCGGCGAAAAGCGGTTCGCGACGAAGAAGTAGACCCGGCTTCGGTTCGGTTATACTCGGCCCCGTGCCCATTTCCGACGGCCGCCTTGCCGCGCTGTTGTTCGCGGCCGCCTTCCTGGCGCGGCTCGTCGCCTGCCTTGGAACGGCGATCTTCGGGACCGACGGCGGCCACTACCTCCTGATGGCCGACTGGATGGCGGCGGGGCGGTTTCACGACGCCCTCTCGATCGCCTACCATCCGCTCTATCCGCTGCTGATCGCGGTGGCGCGGCCGGTCGCGGGAGGGATCGAAGCGGCCGGCAGCGCGGTGTCGGTCGTCCTCGGCGCGGCTGCGACGGTGCCGCTCTTCCTCACGGTCCGCGCCGTCTTCGGGAGACCTGCGGCGTTCTTTGTCGCTCTGCTTTATGCCTTCGCCCCCGGTCTGATGGAGTACCAGTCGGAGCCGATGACCGAGGGCGCCTACATGTTCTTCCTCTTTTCGTCGCTCTGGCTGACGTGGAGGATGCTCGAGGCGCCGTCGCTCGAGCGGGGGGTCGTGCTGGGGGCCGCCGCCGCGGCGACGTTCCTGGTGCGGCCCGAAGGGATGCTCGCCGTGGCGCTCGCGCTCGCCTGGCCGCTGACGCGGCGCGAGGGCCTGGGTCGGCGGATCGGCGGCGTCCTGCTGACGCTGGCGGTGGTCCTGCTTCTGGTCGCTCCCTATCTTCTCTGGGTGAAGGCGCAGCGCGGCCATTGGGGGATTTCGGTTCGGCCGAGCGCGATCTCGGCCGAGCGGGCGTTCGCGGGCGAAGAAGGATCGCAGGACTCCTCGGCGAAATCCCGTCTGGTTGGAAAGTACTTCAACATCATGCTCCAGAGAACGGCCTATGGCGCTCTGATCCCGTTCTACCTGTGGGGGATCGCCTGCCTGCGCGGGATCCGGCTCCGGCAGGGGCTGTTTTACTTCAGCTTCCCGCTGGGCCTGCTCGCGGGGCCGCTGTTCGTCCTCCGAACTCATGACTTCATGAGCGAACGATACCTGATGGCGGGAATGACGCTGATGAATGCGCTGGCGGCGCTGGGGCTGACCGCGGCGATCGCATGGATGGCGCGGCGCGCGCCCGAAGCGCGGTGGCGGCCGGCCGCGCTGGGGTTCATCCTCGTCGTCCTCGTCCTTCCGGGCGCGGCGGCGCTCCGGCTGCGACGCCAGGAACTGCAGAGCGCCCGGACGGCGGCCGCATGGATCCGGGCGCACGGGCCGGCGCCTCGGGCGATGTCCGGACCGCTGGCCCAGGCCGCCTACCTCGCGGGGGCGCGCTCGGTGTACAGCGGCATCACCCCCGAGACGCTGCGCGAGCAGATCCGCGCCCGCGAGGTCGAGCTTTACGCCTACACCGAGAAGGACGTGGAGCGGCGGCCGGAGTACGTCGCCCTTCTGCGGGGCTGCGACCTGCTGGAGCCGCCCGTGGAGATTCAGGGTCCGCCCGGCACCTTGAAGGTGTATCTCCAGCGGGTGCGATGATGCTGAACCGACGCCGACGGAGCCTCCGGGTCTTCGCCTACTTCGTGGCGGAACTCCTCGTGGTCGCGGCGGCGTTCTTCGCCGCGTACGAGATCCGCCGCCGCATCGGGGTTGGGCTGAAACTCGATCCCCTCGGCGTCTACCTCTGGCTGCTCCCCGCGTCGATCGGGATCTGGGCGGCGTTCCTCTGGATCCCGAACACGTACGAAGGGTTCCGGTCGCGCAGCGCCGCGATGCACGCCGCGTCGTCCGCCGTGACCAGCTCCCTGGGCATGCTCGCGCTCTTCGCGCTCGTGACGATCTTCAAGCAGTACCACATCAACCGCAGCCTCATCGGCGTCTTCGGCGTCGCCGCGTTCGCGGCGCTGTTCGGGACGCGGCTTGTCGCCCGGTCGTTCCTGTCCCACTACACCCAGAAGGGCTATGACCGCCATTATGTCGTGATCGGCGGAACCCATCCGGAAGCGATCGCGCTCGCGGAACACCTGGAGTCGGCGCCCGGCGCCGTATTCCAGGTCCGCGGATTCGTGACCGAGCAGCCGGGCGACTCGAGCCGCGCGATCGGATCGTGGAACGTGCTCGGGACCACCGCGGACCTTCCGGCGATCGCGGCCTCCATGCCGGTGGACGAGGTCTACCTGCTGCCGTCGTCGGGGTCGATGGAGAGCCACCTCGACCTGGTCCGCCGGTGCGAGACGATGGGCATCACGGTCCACCTCCGGCTCTCGGCGTTCGAGAGGACGCTCTCGCGGCTGGAACTGGTGGAGGCGGCGGGCGGCGAGTACCTGCGGTTCACGATGACGCCGCGCCGCGGCGCGGCGCTCCTGGCGAAGCGGATCGTCGACGTCGGAGTCGCGCTCCTGCTGCTGGCGGCGCTCTCGCCGTTCCTGCTCCTGATCGCGCTGCTGGTCCGGCTGGGATCGCGCGGGCGGGCGATCTTCCGCCAGGACCGGGCGGGGATGAGCGGCCGGGTCTTCACGCTCTACAAGTTCCGCACCATGCGCGAGGACGCCGACCTCGAGCGGGCGGGCCTCGAGTCGCGCAACGAAATGGACGGTCCGGCCTTCAAGATGAAGGACGATCCGCGGGTCACGGGGCTGGGACGCCTGCTCCGGCGGACCTCCGTCGACGAGCTGCCGCAGCTGTGGAACGTGGTGAAGGGAGACATGTCGCTCGTCGGCCCCCGGCCGCTGCCGCTCTACGAGGTCGAGAAGTTCGAGCCGTGGCAGCGTCGGCGGATGACGATGCGGCCGGGCATCACCGGTCTGTGGCAGGTCCAGGGGCGCAACCGCGTCACCCGCTTCGCCGACTGGATGAAGATGGATCTCGAGTACGTCGACCGCTGGTCGCTCGGGCTCGACGCGAAGATCCTGCTGCGGACGATCCCCGCGGTGCTGGGCGGGCGGGGCGCCTACTGAGGGAAGTCCGACGCCGGAAGGTCGGCGAGCTTCGGCAGGCGCAGGTCCTTGTCGCTCAGCAGGGGGGCCCGACCGTTCAGCGGCCAGACGATCCCGACCTGCGGATCGTTCCACGCGAGTCCCCGCTCCTCCTTCGGAACGTAGACGTCCGTGCACTTGTAGAAGATCTCCGCCGTCTCGCTGAGGACCAGGAAGCCGTGGGCGAATCCCTCCGGGATGTACATCTGGCGGCGGTTCGAGCCGGACAGCACCTCGCCGACCCACTTGCGGAACGTGGGGCTCTTGCGGCGGAGATCGACGGCGACGTCGAAGACCTCGCCCTGCATGACGCGGAGGAGCTTCGCCTGGGGGCGGCCCAGCTGGTAATGCATGCCGCGGAGCACGTCCCGGCGGCTGAACGACTGGTTGTCCTGGATAAACCGCGCCGTGATGCCCATCTCGCGGAGCCGGTCCTCGCGGTAGGACTCGTAGAACCAGCCCCGGGCGTCCTCGAACACCTTCGGCTCGAGGATGCAGACGTCGGGGATCGAGGTGGCGATGCGGTTCACGGGCCCTCCGATGGAAATCCTTCCGGCCAGGAGACGACGATTCTATAATTGGCGCCGGATTAGGCAACATGCGCGTTCCACTGCTCGACCTCCAGGCTCAATACGCCCCGCTCCGCGAAGAGATCCGCGCCGCGATGGACCGGGTCTGCGACTCCCAGCATCTCATCCTCGGACCCGAGGTCACGGCGCTGGAGGAGGAGACGGCGCGCTACTGCGGCGCCCGGTTCGCGGTCGGGATGTCGTCCGGCACCGACGCGCTCCTGGCGGCGCTCATGGCGGCCGGCGTCGGCCCCGGCGACGAGGTCATCACCTCCGCGTATTCCTTCTTCGCGACGGCCGGCTCCATCGCCCGACTGGGCGCGCGCCCGGTTTTCGTCGACATCGATCCGGTCTCGTTCAATATCGACCCCGCGCTCGTCGAGCCGAAGATCACGCCCCGGACCCGCGCGATCCTCCCGGTGCACCTGTTCGGCCGCTGCGCGGAGCTGGATCCGATGATGGAGATCGCCGCCCGGCGCTCCATCACCCTCATCGAGGACGCGGCCCAGGCGATCGGCGCCGTCGACGGCCGCCAGCGGAAGGCGGGGGCGGTGGGACGGATGGGCTGCTTCTCGTTCTATCCGACCAAGAACCTCGGCGCTTTCGGCGACGGCGGGCTGGTGACGACGTCCGACGAAGGCCTCGCGGAGCAGCTGCGGATCCTCCGCGGCCACGGCAGCAAGGTGAAGTACTTCCACCAGGTGGTCGGCGGAAACTTCCGGCTCGACGCGCTCCAGGCCGCGGTGCTCCGCGTGAAGCTGCCTCACCTCGAGACGTGGCACGCGGGCCGCCGGACCAATGCGGGGAAATACCGGGCGCTCTTCGAGAAGAAGGGGCTGCTGGGGAAGGTGACGCTCCCCGCCGACGTGCCCGGCCACATCTTCAACCAGTTCGTCATCCGCGTCGCCGATCGCGACGCGCTCCAGATGTATCTCCGCGACGAGGGCATCGGCACCGAGGTCTACTATCCGGTGCCGCTCCACCTGCAGGAATGCTTCGCGGGCCTGGGCCATCGCAAGGGCGACTGCCCGCACGCCGAGGCGGCGGCGCTCGAGACGCTCGCGCTCCCGATCTATCCCGAGCTGACCGAGGCGCAGCAGGCCTACGTCGTCGACCGCATCCACGCCTTCGTCACCCGCTGACGGAAGAGCACCACGGAGACCCTGAGGCCACCGAGACCGGATCCTTGGATTCGTCCGAATAGGGGTGCTACGATCCAAGGATGACAGATCCGGAGGCCTCCTGTCCGGTATGCGGGGAGCGGCTGCCGCTTCAAGGCCTGTCCTTCCTCATGATCAATGTCGTCGTCGAACGCCATTCCAAGACCCATCCGGGCTGCAACCTCCAGATCGAGTTCTTTGCCGAGGAGAAGCGGGTCGAGATCAAACGGGCACTCGACGAAGGCTCGCCGCCAGGCAAGGAATGATCCCCCTCGGTGATCTCTGTGTCTCCGTGGTGAATCCGTCCTAGATTGTGGGAGTTGCGGAGCGGCTGCGGAGGAAGCCCGGGGCCAGGTGCTTGCGCCAGTAGCGGAACATGCTCCGCAGGTGAATCCAGCTGTGCCAGCCCACCAGCGCGCGGTCCGAGGTCGCCTGGTGGTGATGGACGATCTCCGCGTCGGGCACCCACCAGGTCTTCCAGCCCTTCCGGCGCATCCGGTAGCACCAGTCGATGTCTTCGACGTAGAGAAAGTAGCCCTCGTCCAGCGGGCCCACCTGCTGGATCGCCTCGCGCCGGACGAACATGCAGGCGCCGAGCACCCAGTCCACTTCCGTCGGACCGGTCGACGTCTGGTCCAGCATCAGGTGACGGGCGTTGGCGGCCGACGAGCGCATGAAGAAGCGCAGCGGCGTGCGGCGCACCAGGAAGGAGGAGAACGTGGGGAAGCGCCGGCAGGACGGCTGCGTCGAGCCGTCGGGAAAGAGGAGCTTCGCCCCCGCGATGCCGGCGTCGGGCCGCCCGTCCATGAACCGCGCCAGCGCCGAGAGCGCGCCGGGGCGGATCTCCGTGTCGGGATTGAGCAGCAGCACGTAGCGCCCGGCCGCCTGGCGGATGGCGAGGTTGTTGTTGTCGGAGAATCCGCTCCGGCGGTCCCGGACCGTCAAGCGGGCCCACGGGTATTTCGCCGCCACCAGCTCCGCCGTGCCGTCGCCCGAGAGATTGTCGACGACGAAAACCTCGCACGCGAGCTCGTCGCGGACGCGGCCGACCGCGTCGAGGCACCGCTCGATGAAGGCGCGGTGCTGATGGGTGACGACGATGATCGAAACGTCGGGGTTCGTGTTCGTGCCCGGAATTCTATCCCGGTGCCGCAGCGCGAGGCAATCGAATCAGATTCGCTTTGGGGAGCGGGGTGTCCGTCCTACAATCATCCCGCTTTCCCGCTATGAAGATTGCCGTGTTCGCGCGATCGCTTTGGCGAAAGTCTACCGGCCGAGGCGCGCTGGCGCGGGAACTCCTGGAGTGCATGGTCCGGAGTCCCGATCCGCCCGAAATCGACCTCTTCGCAGGGGAAGAGGTCGGCCTGGATCGATGCCGTTTTCATCGGGCCCGGGGAACCGGCCTGCTGAGCGACGTCTGGCGCGTGTTCCGGGGAATTGCGGGCGAGGTGAAGGACCTGAAGCCCGACGTCTTCTGGGGCACGACCCACTTCCTTCCCCGAGGGCTTCCTCCAGACCTGCCCAAGGTGACGACGCTCCTGGATCTCGTCTGGAAGGACCATCCGGAGACCCTCGGCCGCCCGAACCGCCTGGCATCGGGATGGCTTGAACGGGGACTCTGGGAATCCAGTCGGATCCTTTGTATTTCGAAGTTCACCCGCGACCGCCTCCGGGCGACCTGGCCCACGCTGGCGGATCGTGCGACGGTCATCCCCCTGGCCGCCAATCCGCGCCTGCGCGTCCCCGGGAATTCCGCCGAGATCCTCGCGAACCTCGGGCTGAAGGGAGACTACATCCTGAATGTGGACACCTTCGAGCCTCGCAAGAATCTTCGCCTGCTGCTGAAGGCCATGAGCCGCCTCCCCCAGCTGACCTTGGTGCACTGCGGTCCCGTGGGGTGGAACGTGGAGCAGGATCTTGCCTACGCCCGGACGTTGGCCAACGTCCGTCTGCTCGGTTACGTCGACGAGGAGCGCCTGGGAGCTCTCTACGCGCACGCGCAGTCGGCGGTCTTTCCATCGATTTACGAGGGCTTCCACCTGGCCCCCCTGGATGCCTTGTCGCTGGGGACGCCGGTCCTGGCCTCGGATATCCCCGTCCATCGGGAGGTGCTCGGCGACGCGGCGCTGTACTTCGAAGCCGGGTCCGCCGGCGACCTGGAATCAAAGATCGTGGCTCTTGCGGGCGCGGACCGGGAGCGGCTTGCCGATCAAGGTCGGAAGCGCGCCGCAACCTACAGCTGGGACACCTCGGCGCGCCGGGTGCTGGAGGCGCTTCAGGGGGCCGCGTCGCGGCGAGACGCCACGACGTAGAACGTCGGCGAGAAGAGGAGGGGCAGCCGATGCCGGCGGACGCCCGCGGCGTTGGCCAGAACGGCGAGCTTCACGAAGATCGAGGAACCCCACCACACGATGGTCTTCAGCAACGTCATCAGGTCGTAGATCTGCGGCAGTTCCCGATGGACGGAGTCGATCGAGAATCCCTCCTGCATCAGGAGCTGGGCGAGGGTCATCGGGCTGTGCATCCGGACGTGAGTCCGATCGGCGCTCATGTAGTACGCGTGGCTGAAGGGGTTCAGACCGTTGGGAGTGGCGATGACCAGCTTGCCTCCGGGTCTCAGGGGACGGCACAATTCCCGCACGAACCCTGGGAGCTGATCGTCCGGAATGTGCTCGATGACGTGAAGACAGAAAACCAAGTCGAACGGAGCTTCCCGGGAAAGCTCTTCGAGGGTTCGGAGGGAGACGTTCTTCCTCGACTCCAGGCGCGTCCGGGCCAGGGCCAACTGGCTGGGGGAGATGTCGGTGCCGACGAGGTCGCCCGTCGTCTGGTCCCCGAGGAATTCCAAGAACTCTCCGCCGCCGCATCCAAAGTCGAGGATGCGCTTGGCCCCGCGGACGTCCTCCATCAGCGGAGCGTAGGCCTTGCGCCACATTTTCTTCTGGTTGGCGTCGGCGCCGGCGGCGAAACGCACGGAGACCTCGCCGGCGTAGTCGTCGAAGTTCACGCGCGCAATCCTACCATACGTTGATAGAATTGCCCCGTCATGCGAATCCTGGTCACCGGCGCCACGGGGTTCATCGGCTCCCACGTCGCTCGCGAACTGCTGAAGCGCGGCCATGAGGTCCTCGCGACCCTCCGGCCGACCAGCGACCGCAAACGGATCCGGGACTTCGAGTCGCGGATCCGGATCTGGGACGGCGACATGGACCACGTCCCGGCCGAGCCCGACGTCGCGATCCATCTCGCGTGGTATGCGGTGCCGGGGAAGTACCTGAGCGCGCCCGAGAACCGGGATTGCCTGGAGGCGAGCCGCCGGCTGCTGGGCAAGCTGCGCGGGCGGGCGGTGTTCGCGGGGACCTGCTTCGAGCACGACCTGCAGCTCGGCGTGCTGCGGGAGGACAGCCCCACGAAGCCGGGGACGCTCTACGCCGAGTGCAAGGACGCGCTCCGGCGGGAGGTGGAGGCGCGGCCCGATTCCGCGTGGGTCCGGTTCTTCTATCAGTACGGCCCCTGGGAGGACGAGCGGCGGCTGATGCCGGCGGTGATGCTCGGACAGCTGAGGGGGCAGCCGTCGAAGGTCTCGACCGGCGAGCAGCGCTACGACTATCTCCACGTGGAGGACGTCGCGTCGGCGGTCTGCGCCGTCGCGGAGAGCCGGCTGACGGGCTGCGTCAACATCGGATCGGGCGCGGCGCCGAGCGTGAAGGAGATCGTGACGGAGATCACGGCGCTGGGAGGCCGGCCCGACCTGATCCAGTGGGGCGCCTATCCCGCGAAGCCCGGCGAGCCGAAGCTGATCCAGTGCGACAACGCGAAGCTGCGTTCCACGGGCTGGACCCCTCGCTGGTCCCTCGCCTCAGGCTTGAAGCACACCTTCGATTGGTGGCGCCATGGAACAAAATAGACGGTCTATTTTGTTCCATGGATGACGAGCGGCTGGTGCCGGAGGAGGCCGTCGAGGCCTCGCTCCAGGAGCACGTCGCCCGGTACCGGTTCGCGCGGGAGCGGGCCCGGGGGCGGATCCTCGACGTCGCGTGCGGCACCGGCTACGGCACCGCGATGCTGGGCGCCGTCGGCGTCGACCTCTCGCTCGACGCGCTCCGCTACGCCCGCCGCTACCCGGCCCCGTACGTGGCCGCCGACGCGGCGCGGCTCCCGTTCGGCGCCGTCTTCGACTCCGTCGTCTCGTTCGAGACCCTGGAGCACGTGCGCGATCCGGAGCGGTTCGTCGCCGAATGCGCGCGGGTGCTGAAGCCCGGCGGGGTGCTGATCGTCTCGACGCCCAACCGCGAGCTCTGGTCGCCGCGGTCGGCGAAGCCGCTGCAGCGCCATCACGTGAAGGAGTTCACAAAGCGGGAATTCCTGGCGGTCCTCCGGCCGTTCAACGTGCAGCTCTTTGGACAGATCCTCCTCACCCGCCGGGGCGCGGCGCTCTGGGAAGGGAAGGAGCTGGCGAAACGGGTGGTGCGGGCCTTCCTTCCGGTGCGGCGTTTCCGCCGGGCCTCGTTCCGCCGGCTCGATGAGCTCGAGCCCGACCCCGCCTATGCCGTCGCCCCGTGCGGCTCGCGCGTGCCGGCGATCTTCGTGGCGGTCGGCCGGCGCGCGTAACGTGACACCCCCTTGCGGATCATCCTGACCGGCAGGGCGGGCGCTCGGCTGCGGGAGGCCTGATGTGACGCGGACGCATTCCACAAGGTTTTGTACCGCGCGGCACCGATTCCCCCTACCATCCCGGGGAGTGTGTCGTATAATCCATGTAGGATGAGGGGTGTGGAGCGACGGGGGAGGCAGCACGCCGCTGTTCTTTGGATAACCAGCAAGTACAGCCCGATCTGATCCTCCATCCGCTTCGACCGCACTCCACGGCTCTGTCACATGCAGTCAGACCGCGCCAACTCCATTTGAGACTCTATTTTTCACGAGGGTGATATGGGACAGGATCTTGCGAACCGCCTCCTCGGGGTGATCGACAAGGCCCTCGACAAGAAGGCCTATCAGGAACTCCATTGGGAGGGATCGTTCGAAGACTATCTCAAGATCATCGGCGACTCCCCGCGCTGCGTCCGCAACGCGTTCCAGCGCGTGTACGACATGATCCTGTCGTACGGCTCGGAGCAGTACAGCGAGAACCGGGAGACGATGCTCCGGTACAACTTCTTCAAGGACCCGATGGGGGGCGGCAAGGACGCCATCTTCGGCCTGGAGGATTCCCTGTCCCACCTCGTCAACGCCATCAAGTCCGCCGCCCACGGCTACGGGACCGAGCGGCGCATCCTGCTCCTCCACGGCCCGGTGGGCAGCTCGAAGTCGACGATCGCCCGCCTGATCAAGAAGGGGCTCGAGGTCTACTCCCGGAGCCGCGAGGGCGCCCTCTACACCTTCGCCTGGAAGGACGGCGAAGGAGCGGAGACGGCCTGGATCGACTGCCCGATGCACGAAGAGCCCCTCCGGCTCCTGCCGTTCGAGGCGCGCGACATGATCCTCAAGGAGATCAACCGCACGTTCGACGGCGGGTATCCCCTCAAGGTTGAGGGCGAGCTCTGCCCGTCCTGCCGCCGCAACTTCTCCGAGCTCATGGCCACATACAAGGGCGACTGGCGCGAGGTGATCAAGCACGTGAAGGTCCGCCGCATCATCCTCTCCGAGAAGGACCGCATCGGAATCGGCACCTTCCAGCCCAAGGACGAGAAGAACCAGGATTCGACCGAGCTGACGGGCGACATCAACTACCGCAAGATCGCGGAGTACGGCACCGACTCGGACCCGCGCGCCTTCAACTTCGACGGCGAGTTCAACGTCGCCAACCGCGGCGTGATCGAGTTCATCGAGGTGCTGAAGCTCGACGTGGCGTTCCTCTACGACCTGCTGGGCGCGTCGCAGGAGCACGCGATCAAGCCCAAGAAGTTCGCCCAGACCGACATCGACGAGCTGATCATCGGCCACACCAACGAGCCGGAGTACAAGCGGCTCCAGAACAACGAGCTGATGGAAGCCTTCCGCGATCGCACCCTGAAGATCGACATCCCCTACAACATGCGGCTCGACAACGAGTGCAAGATTTACCAGCGCGACTACAATCCCGAGCGGATCCGGGGCAAGCACGTCGCGCCCCACACGCTCGAGATCGCCGCGATGTGGGCGGTGCTGACGCGCCTCGAGGAGCCCAAGAAGGCGAACCTCACGCTGATGCAGAAGCTGAAGCTCTACAACGGCAAGACGCTCCCCGGCTACACCGAGGACAACATCAAGGAGCTGCGCGACGAGACCCACCGCGAGGGCATGGAAGGGATCTCGCCCCGGTACATCCAGGACAAGATCTCCAACGCGCTCGTGAAGGTCGACGAGGGCGGCTGCGTCAATCCGTTCATGGTGCTCAACGAGCTCGAGGAAGGGCTCCTCCACCACTCGCTCATCTCGAGCGAGGACCAGAAGAAGCGGTTCAAGGAGCTGCTCGCCGACGTGAAGGGCGAGTACGAGGACATCGTGAAGAACGAGGTCCAGCGCGCCATCTGCGCCGACGAGGAGGCGATCAACCGCCTCTTCATGAACTACATCGACAACGTGAAGGCGTACACCCAGCGCCAGAAGGTGAAGAACAAGTACACCGGCCAGGACGAGGAGCCCGACGAGCGGCTCATGCGGTCGATCGAGGAGAAGATCGACATCCCCGAGAGCCGCAAGGACGACTTCCGCCGCGAGATCATGAACTATATCGGCGCCCTCGCCGTCGAGGGGAAGAAGTTCAACTACCGCTCCAACGAGCGGCTCCAGAAGGCCCTCGAGCTGAAGCTGTTCGAGGACCAGAAGGACACGATCAAGCTGACGAGCCTCGTGGCCGGCATCCCCGACAAGGACACGCAGGAGAAGATCGACATCGTGAAGAGCCGGCTCGTGAAGGGCTACGGGTACTGCGACACGTGCAGCAACGACGTGCTCTCGTTCGTGGCCAGCATTTTCGCGAGGGGGTCGAGTAAGGAATAGCGATGGATCGCACCAACACCTACATCAAGAAGATCGAGAAGGATCACGCCCGGTTCCGGGAGATCATCCGGGGGCAGATCCGGAAGGATCTTCGCAAGTACATCTCCAACGGCGAGATGATCGGCCGCCAGGGGAAGTACACGGTGTCGATCCCGCTGCCGCAGCTGCGGCTTCCCACGTTCCGCTACGGCTCGAACGAGAAGTCGGGCGTGGGGCAGGGCCCGGGCGACGTCGGGACGCCCATCGCGCCGGGAGACCAGGAGGGTCACGGCGGCCCCGGCGGCGATCAGCCGGGCCAGCACATCCTGGAGGTCGATCTCACGATCGCGGAGCTGGCGGCGATCCTGGGCGAGGAGCTGGCGCTGCCGCTCATCAAGCCGAAGGACCGCAGCTCGATCCTGATCGACCACGAGAAGTACACCGGCATCGCCCGCGTGGGGCCGGAGAGCCTCCGCCACTTCAAGCGGACGTACCGCGAGGCGCTCAAGCGCGCCGTCGCCACGGGCACCTACGATCCGGCCAACCCGGTCATCATCCCCGTCCGCGAGGACAAGCGCTACCGCTCGTGGAAGGTCAAGGAGATGCCCCAGAACGCGGCGGTGATCATCTACATGATGGACGTCTCCGGGTCGATGGGCGACGAGCAGAAGGAGATCGTCCGGACCGAGGCGTTCTGGATCGACACGTGGCTCCGGTCGCAGTACAAGAAGCTCGAGACCCGCTACGTCGTCCACGACGCGGCGGCCAAGGAGGTCGATCGCGAGACCTTCTACCACCTCAAGGAGTCGGGCGGGACGAAGATCTCGACCGCCTACCAGCTCTGCTCCGAGATGATCCGGAAGGACTACAATCCGATCGAGTGGAACATCTACCCGTTCCACTTCTCGGACGGCGACAACTGGGGCAGCGAGGACACCAAGCGGTGCATGGAGCTGCTGAGCGACGAGCTCTTCCCGCGGGTGAACGTCTTCTGCTACGGCCAGGTGAAGAGCGCCTACGGCAGCGGCCAGTTCAAGAAGGACCTCGACGACCGCTTCCCGAAGCACGGCCAGCTCCTGACGAGCGAGATCCGCGACAAGGACGCGATTCCGGATTCCATCAAGGACTTCCTGGGGACCGGCAAATGAGAGCCACTCAGAAGAAGGTTCTGACCCAGGCCGACCAGCTGCGGCGCGCGCAGGACGAGATCCTGAAGCACGCCCATGCCTACGGACTCCAGCCGTTCCGCACGGTCTTCGAGCTCGTCAGCCACGACGAGATGAACGAGATCGCCAGCTACGGCGGATTCCCGACTCGGTATCCCCACTGGCGGTTCGGCATGGAGTACGAGGAGCTGCAGAAGGGCTACTCGTGGGGGCTCCAGAAGATCTACGAGCTCGTCATCAACAACGACCCCTGCTACGCCTACCTGATGAAGTCGAACATGATGGTCGACCAGAAGATGGTCATCGCCCACGTGTACGGCCACAGCGACTTCTTCCGGAACAACATGTGGTTCTCGCAGACCAACCGCCGGATGATCGACGAGATCGCCAACCACGGCACGCGGCTGCGGCGCCACGTCGAGCGGTACGGACAGGAGAACGTCGAGGCGTTCCTCGACGCGGCGCTCTCGCTCGAGAGCCTGATCGACTACCATTCGGTCTACTCGCCGCACCGCCGCCGCGCGCGGTACGAGTTCACCGAGGAGCACGAGGCGGCCGGGGTCCACAAGCTCAAGGCTCCGAAGGGCTACATGGACCGGTTCATCAATCCGCCGGAGTTCATGGACGCCCAGCGGAAGAAGATCGAGGACCAGCTCCAGAAGAAGAAGCGGTTCCCGGAGGACCCCACCAAGGACATTCTCGAGTTCCTGATCGAGTACGCGCCGCTCGACACGTGGCAGCGCGACATCCTCTCGATCGTCCGCGAGGAGGCCTACTACTTCGCCCCCCAGGCGCTGACGAAGATCATGAACGAGGGATGGGCGACGTACTGGCACGCGAAGATCATGACCGAGAAGGCGCTGAAGGAAGGAGAGGTCGTCGACTTCGCCGACCACCATTCCGCGACGCTCGGGATGCGGCCGGGGGCGATCAACCCGTACAAGCTGGGCGTCGAGCTCTGGCGGTCGATCGAGGAGCGGTGGAACCGCGGGCAGTTCGGGCGGGAATACGACGAGTGCGACGACCTGGGCGCCAAGCGGGTGTGGGACAAGAAGCTCGGCCAGGGCCGCGAGAAGATCTTCGAGGTCCGGCGGATCTACAACGACATCACGTTCATCGACGACTTCCTGACCAAGGACTTCTGCATCCAGCACAAGCTGTTCGTCTACAAGCACAACAGCCAGACGAACCACTACGAGATCGCCGACCGCGACTTCGAGGCGATCAAGCGGAGCCTCCTGTTCCGGCTGACGAACATGAGCCACCCCGTGATCGTGATCCAGGACGGCAACTTCCGGAACCGGGCGGAGCTGCTCCTCAAGCACCGCCACGAGGGGGTCGACCTGGAAGTCACCGAGGCGCGCGACACCCTGAAGAACCTCCACCGGGTGTGGCAGCGGCCGGTCAACCTGGAGACGGTCGTCGAGGACCAGCCCCGCCTGCTCTCCTATGACGGAGAGAAGTTCAAGGAAGAGGACCTCCCGTCCAGCGGCGCTTAGGCTTCACCCCGGGGCCGTTCCCTGCCGATCTGGTATTGCATGCGTGAATTCCTGCTGGTCGGCGCCGGGGGCTTTGTCGGGGCCGCGGCGCGGTACGGGGTCAGCCTGGCGATGCAACGGTGGACGGGGACCTTTCCCTGGGCCACGCTGTCCATCAACGTCGCGGGCTGCTTCCTGATCGGGTTCCTGATGCCGGCCGTGGAGCATCGGCCTTCCGCGTTCCTGTTCGTCGTCCCGGGCATCCTGGGGGGCTTTACGACCTTCTCCTCGTTCGGCCACGAGACCTGGAAGCTCGCGGAGGGGGGCAGGGCGGTCCTGGCGGCCGTCTACGTCGCCGCGAGCGTCGGAGCGGGCCTGGCGGCCGTCTGGGGAGGGCGCTCGATGAGTCCCCTTCTCAAGTGAACGGCGCGGCCGGGTTTGGATTTGACCCGGTCTAGGCGGAGTGGTACCATTCGCCCAGATGAACGAGAAGCAGGCCCGTCTGGAGGCGATGGAGCTCGAAAAAGAGAAGAAAATCCGCCATTACATGGAGCTCCAGGACCAGGCCGACGAGATGAACGAGCAGATCTACCACGTCTGCTGCGACGTGGAGGCCCTCAACGTCCAGATCTCCGCCCTCAAGGAGGAGATCAAGAAGGCGGCCCTCAAGGACATCAAGCCCCCCAACGGGGTCCACAAGCACGCCAACGGGAACGGCAACGGCGCCCCCCCACTAGCGCCGAGCCAATAAAAAAGGGGCCCCCCTCGCGGGGAGCCCCTGGGAAATGCCCGGGAATCCGACCTACTCCGGGATGATGAGCTGCCACCCCTTCGCCAGGATGGACGTTTCGCTCTTCAGCTTATCGGGGTTGGCGGCGACGATGAGCTTCATCATGTCGGGGATGCTGATCTTCTTCTCGGAGGCGAACTTCTCGGCGATCTTCCAGAGGGAGCCGCCGTCGGGCACCGTGACCATCTTCGTGCCGGCGGGCGGGGCGGGGGCCGGGCTCGTGGTCGCGACCGCGCCGGCGTTGGCGCCGTTCGGGGCGGCGGCCTTGGCGGGCAGGTCGGGCATGACCAGCTTGGCTCCGACCGACAGCATGTTGGGGTCGTCGATCACGTCCTTGTTCGCCTCATAGATCTTCTGGTAGTGGCGGGACGTGTTGTACACCTTCACCGAGATCCCGGAGAGGGTGTCGCCGGTCTGGATCGTGTAGACCTTCTTGCCGTTCTCCACCGTCAGGGACGGGGTCGGGGCGGGATCCGCCTTCTTGATGACGGGCTCCTCGATCCTTTCGGGGGTCTTGGCGGCGACCACCGGCTCTTCGGCCTTCTTCTCGGTCTTCGGGGGGAGGACGAGGTGCTTGCCCACGCGGAGGGCGGTGGCCTTGACGCCGGGGTTGGCCTCGGCGATCAGGCCCGCAAACGACGCGTTGCCGTACTTCGCCTTGGCGATGGAGTCGAAGCTGTCGCCTTCCTTGATGACGTATTCCTCGCCCGTGGCGGACGGGATCTTCTTCTCGTTCTTCTCCTCGCTGCCTTTGATCCCGGTCTTTTCGGGCTTCGTCGTCGGGGCGAACTCGCGGCGGGCCTTTTCGTAGATCCGTTCCGCGTCGTCGGGGGTGATGCGCGTCGCGGCGGGTTCGGCGCCGTTGCCCACCACGGTGATCGCCTCGGCGCCCGAGCCGGGCCTGGCGGCGGTGTCGTCCTTGGGCGTCGTCTTCTGATCCAGCACGATGAGCGCGACCAGCGCGGCCACGATGGCCGCCGCGATTCCGACCTTCACCTTGGTGTTCATCCCCGATCTCCTCTCTCCGCTCGACCTAAAATTTATGTCCGACGTGAAAAGTTGAAGTGGTGGAGGGAAGGAACCTGCGGACCGGTGGGATCAGCCCCTCTCTCATTCTTCCCCCTGACGACACCGGAAGTATAGTCCGATTCGAGGGGTTGTCAAGTTTATAAGTTATAAATTGTCCACAAATCGGAACAAAAACGACGGTCGTTTTTGTTCCTGTCTGCTAGCATGGGCGCGGGATGAACGCCTTCCAGCGGTTCCTGGTCGAGCGCCGGATCCTGATCCTCCTCGCCTGGATCGCCGCCGCCGCCGCCGGAGCGTGGGCCCTCCGCGGCTTCGCCGTCGAAGCCGGCACCGACGTCCTCCTCAACCAGGCCGACCAGGACCTCGCCTTCTACAACCAGACCCGCGCCGAATGGGAGACCGACGAGTACGTCATCGTCTGCTGCCGGCGTAACGAAGGCTGGTTCACGACCGACTCGATGGCGCTCCTGTCCGAGATCGTCCGCGCCGCGAAATCGCTGCCGCACGCGAAGAAGATCCTCACCATTGGCCAGGTTCCGCTGATCCGCAACCAGCCGGTGGTCCTCATGCCCGTCCCGGTCACGCTGATGGACGAGCAGGGCGCCCTCAACCCGAAGGCCAAGCTGGACAAGGCGCGCGACGAGCTGATGGGTCACACCCAGGCGCTCGGGAACCTGATCTCCGTCGACGGCAAGGACCTCTCGATGCTGGTCTACCTCGACGTGCCCGAGTCGATCGGCCGCCTCGAGCCCGAGTGGAACCGCCTCCTCGGCGATCCGAAGACCCCCGAGACCGAACGGCGCATCGAGGAGATCCGCGCCCCGTACCAGGCCGCGATCCAAGAGAACAACGCCCGCCGCAACGCGCTCGTCAACGCCCTCCGCGACGCGGCCAAGACGTGGCGCCAGAAGCTCGACGAGCCGGTCCGCCTCTCGGGCATCCCGATCATCAACGTCGTGCTGCGCGAGCACATCAAGGCCGACATCACGACGTTCGGCATCCTCTCGCTCTCGGTGTTCACCCTGACGTTCCTGATCGTCTACCGCCGCTTCCGCTGGGTCGCGTTCCCGATCGTCAGCTGCGTCATCCCCGTCGTCCTCATGCTCGGCCTCATGGTGGTGATGGGAAAGAAGATGACCGTCATCACCTCGAACATGCCGGTGCTCCTCTTCGTCCTGACGCTGCCGTACACCGTCTATCTGATCGAGCGCTACCTCGAGCGGCGGTCGCTCCACCCGTCGGAGGATCCGAAGGAGACCTCGACCCGCGCGCCGATGGAGATCTGGAGCCCCTGCCTCTTCAGCGTGCTGGCGACGATGGCCGGCACGGCGGCGCACATCCCGAGCGGCATCATCCCCGTCCGCACGTTCGGCATCATGATGACGATCGGGATGGCGTTCAGTCTCGGGGTCGTCATGCTTTTCTTCCCGGCGACGATCGTGGCGCTCCCCGCGGCGCCCGGCCGCGCGAGCGGCGCGGCGCCCGAGCCGAAGGGGCCGCTCAAGGGGCTCCTCGCGCTCGTCCTCCGCGCGCCGCTGGCCGTCGTCCTCTTCAGCCTCGCCGTCTTCGGCGTCTCCCTCTGGGGGATGACGAAGATCCGCGTCGAGACGAAGTTCATCGACTACTTCCACCAGAAGAGCGAGATCTACCAGGGCCTCGACTACATCGACAACAACATGGGCGGCACGACGCCGTTCGAGGTGATGCTCTCCTCGCCGACGCCCGGGTTCTTCAAGACGCCGGACGGGCTCGCGGCGCTCGACGCGGTGGGGAAGTTCTTCGCGGGCGTCCCGGAAACGGGCAACCTCCGGTCGCTGAAGACCCTGGTGGACGAGGTCCGCAAAGGCTTCCGTTCCAAGGATCCGCAGATCCTGGCGCTTCTGACCGGGATGGCCAAGGAGCAGGTGAAGGAGTTCTGCAACGCCGACTTCACCAAGTCGCGCATCCTCGTCCGGATGAAGGAGACCGACCCTCGGTTGAACCGAAAGGACATCCTTCGCCGGCTCTCCGCCCACCTCGACTCGCTGAAGGACAAGGAGCTGAAGGGCGTCGAGGCTCGGCCCACCGGCGTCTTCCTGCTCTACGCGAACATGCTCGACACCTACTGGCCGAATACGAAGAAGACCTTCTTCCTGGCCACGGGGGCGATCTGGCTCATGCTGACGATCCTCTTCCGGTCGCCGATCATGGCCGCGCTCGTGATCCTTCCCGAGGTGCTGCCGGTCGCCCTCGTGCTGGGCGTGATGGGCTTCACGGGGATCGCGCTCGACATGGTGACGGTGATCATCGCGTCGGTGGCGCTGGGCATCGGGATCGACGCCGCGATCCAGTACGCGGTGCGGTTCCGTCGCGAGCTGGAGCTGACCGACGGCGATATCGCCGAGGCGATCCGCCGGTCTCACGCCACGATCGGCCGCGCGATCCTGATCGCGACCTCGATCGTCTTCGCCGGCTTCGCGATGCTCTGCTTCTCGCAGTTCGTGCCGACGATCTACTTCGGCCTCTTCACCGGCATCGCAATCTTAATGGGATTGTTTGCCTCGCTGACGACCCTGCCCGCATCCTTCCTGCTGTTGAAGTATCCCCGCCGGAAGAGTTAGGCGCTTCTTCGCTGCGAGCAGCACCCCATTGCAGGGCGGAACCCGCCACCGGCCTTCTGCCTGTGTGCTGGATGCTGGATGCTAGGCGGTTTTCGGCCTCTTCCCGCCGTACCACCACAGGACCAGCGGAGCGGCGACGTAGATCGACGAGTACGTTCCGACGATGACGCCGATCAGCAGCGGGAACGAGAAGTCCGCGATGCCGCCGCCCGTCGTCGCCGTGAAGCTGTACAGGATCACCGCCGACAACCAGACCGTGAACGACGTCAGGATCGTCCGCGACAGCGTCTCGTTGACGCTGTTGTTGATCACCTCCGAGAAGGTGCTCTTCTTGTCGTTGTGGAGGTTTTCGCGGATGCGGTCGAAGACGACGATCGTGTCGTTGATCGAGTAGCCGATGACGGTCAGGATCGCGGCCAGGGTGTTGAGGCTCATCTCGAAGTTCAGGCCCCAGCTCTTGGGGATGACCGCGCCGGCGACCGCGGTGAAGCCGAGCGCGAAGAGCGCGTCGTGGATCAGCGCGACGACGGCCGCGACGCCGTAGCGCCACGAGTCGAACCGGATGGCGACGTAGACGATCATCAGCGCCCAGGAGACGACCATCGCCCAGAACGTCGAGTTCCGGAGCTCGCCGGCCACCGCGCTGCCGATCTTGCCGCTCGACAGGAACGGGGTGGTCGAGAGGTCGGGCCCGAGCACGTTCTTGATCTCGTCGCGCAGCCGCGCGAGCTTGTCGGTGTCGTTCGACACGACTTTCGTCGGCGCGAACTTCATCTTCTTCAGGCCCTGGGGCGCGCCGGCCATCTCCTCCCACGAAAAGAGCGGCTCGCCCTGGCTGTCCTTCTCGCACAGGTCCTTGATCTTGCCGTGCGCGGCGAGCCTCTTCTTCATGTCGGCCAGGTTGAATTTCTCCTCCTTCACGTAGACGATCCACCCCTTGCCCTCGGGGCGGCCGTCGAGCTTGCGGAGGTTGGGGTCGACGTCCTTGTCGGTCATCTCCTCGAACGGCTCGCGGGACAGGTGGTCCTTGAACGCGTCCTGGATGTCCTTCTTGATCGTCTCGATGTCGTCGTCCGAGCTGCGCATCTGGAACGTGCGCGACATCCCGCCGACGGCGTTCCCGGCCTGCTTGGCGTCGGGCTCCGCGACGGTCTGGATCTCGGCGTCGGCGTATTTCTGGGTGCCGTCGGCCTTCTTGAGCGCGTGGATGGCGCCGCGGACGCTGTCGATGCTCTGGGGCTTGTTCATGGCGAACGCCACGTTGGCGCCGCCCTTGAAGTCGATGCCGTAGTTCTTCTCGCCGCGGGAGAAGAAGACGCCCATGACGAGGACGGTGCCGAGGATCGAGCCCACGACGCACGCCTTCGCGACCCGGAGGAAGTTGATCTTCGGGTTCGACATCAGCTTCATCATCTTCCACTCGGTGATGCCGCCGCCGAGCAGCATCTTGAGGAAGACCTTGCCGCAGAAGAGGACGGTGAAGAGGGTGGTCATGATGCCGATCGCCAGCGTGACGGCGAAGCCCTGCACGGGGCCCGTGCCGAAGTAGTACAGGACGACGGCGGCGATCAGGGTGGTGACGTGGGTGTCGATGATGGTCACGAACGCGCGGTCGTGGCCGGCCTCGAACGACTGCGAGGCGGTCTTGCCCTTGGCCTGCTCCTCGCGGATCCGTTCGTAAATGAGGATGTTGGCGTCGACCGCCATGCCGATCGTCAGGACGACGCCGGCAATGCCGGGCAGCGTCAGCGTGGCGTTGAAGAACGCCATGATGGCCATCAGGTAGACCAGGTTCAGGATCATCGCGATGACCGAGATGAATCCCGAGGTCCGGTAGTACAGCATCATGAACACCGCGACCGCGAGGACCGTGATGCCGCTCGCCAGGAGGCCGCGGCGGATGGCGTCTTCGCCCAGCGTCGGGCCGACGAACGTCTCGGATTCCGGCTTGCCGGGGCCGCCCGCGATGGAGCCGATGGGGGCGGGGAGGCTGCCGCTCCGGAGGATGATCGAGAGCTCCTTGGCGTCGTTCTGGTCCTTCGCGCCGGAGATCTGGCCGCGGCCGTGGAAGGAGGCCGACTGGACCGCGGGGGCCGACTTTACCTTGCCGTCGAGCATGATGACGATCAGGCCGGGGGGCCGCTGGTTGAAGAGCGCGAAGGCGGCCTCGTCGAACATCTTCGCCCCTTCGACGTCGAGCTCGAACGCGGTGACCCAGCGCGCGCCGCCGGTGGCGATCTCCTGCCGCGGCTCCGCCTGGGTGATGTGGCGGCCTTCGATGACCGTCTTCTTCTGGACCAGGATCTGGGCGCCGTAGGCCTCGTAGCCCTCGCCCCGGCCGCGCTCGCTGTTCTCGACGACCATGTAGTCGCTGGGGACGACCTTGTCCTTGTTGTACCGCTCCTGGATGTCGCGGGGCGCGGCGGCGTGGAGCTCCAGCTTGCCCGACGTCTCGATCAGCCGCTTGTAGTCGCGCAGGCCGTCGGCGTCGACGCCGGCGAGCTGGATGACGATCTCGTTGTCGCCGTGGGAGTTGATCTTGGGTTCCTTGAGCTGCTTGGCTTCGACGCGCCGGCGGATGACGTCGGTGGCGGTCTTGGTGGCCGCCTCCTTGTTGCCGCTGAAGCCCGGCTCGAACAGGACCTTGTACCGCAACTCGGCGCCGCCGGCCAGGTCGATGCCCAGGTTGATCTTCGCGTCGGCGAGGACCGGGATCTTGGGCTTGTTGGGGATCGGCGCCACGATGTAGGTGGTGAGCACCGTCAGCACGACGATGCCGATGAACCGGGCGCGGGTGTCCTGAGCCATATCAAGTCCTGAAAACGATCTATCTATCGTCCAACCCTTTTTCGTCTGATGCCGGGGAGGGGGGCCTGATTTCGGGCTAGCTCTTTTTTTCCGTCGTCTCCGCCTTCGGCTCGCTATCCGCCGGGGCGCCCGAGGCTTTGACGAGGTTAGCGATCGAGGCTTTGCTCACCCGGATGCAGACGTCCTTGCGTTCGTCTATGCATAGGGTGAGATCCTGGTCGGTGACCTGTTTGACGATGCCGTAGATGCCGGCCGAGGTCAGCACGTGGTCGTTCTTCTTCAGGTTCGAGATCATTTCCTCCCGCTTCTTCCGCTCCTTGCTCTGGGGGCGGATCATCAGGAAGTACATGACGACGAACATGAGGACCAGCGGGACCATCATGCCTCCGAGGCCGGGGCCGGCCGGCTGGCCGCCGCCCGCGGGCGGCGCGCCGGCGCCCGCGTCCTGGAGGAAGAAAAGCATGTCCATAAGTGGGGGGCATTATACACACGACGGTTCGGAACGGAAGCGAATTCGACGGCCCGCGGGAGTTTTCGACGGAGCCCCGTTATTTTAACGGTTCGAAAATGAACAATTTTATGGGTTCCAGAATGTTCTTGTTCTTAGAGGAAGGGGCCCATAAATTGCCCATTATGGGTCTGTTCTTCCTTGACTTGCGTTCGAGAGTGAATTAATTTGGTGGGGTCATGACTCCGGAACACGATACCCGACGGGCCTTTCCGCGGCGGCGCGTCCCCAACGTGGACATGTTCTGCTACCGCGCGTCGCCCAGCGCCACGCCCCAGATGCGCCGCAACATCGGCGCCGAGATCCTCGACATCTCGCAGGGCGGCGCCCGCGTCCGCGTGAGCGAGGCGGTGGGGCGGGGCGAGACGGTGACCCTGGAGCTGCGCGACCGCGCCTCCGGCGAGTCGTTCCGCGCTCGCGGCGAAGTCCGATGGGCCGCCAGCGCCAGCCTCGGCCACCTGCTCGGCGTCCAGTTCAGCGAACATTATACTCCCGTCGGCGAGCGCGAAGTCTTCACGATGGGCGCCTCGCCCACCCTCAAGATGGTGCCGCAGAAGGACGCCGGGACCGACATCGTCCTCGCGCCCGAGGAGAAGCGCAAGTCGGAACGGTTCGCCCTCAAGGACTACACCGTCACTCTCTACCGGCAGGGCAGCCTGGCGTCGCAGGGCCTGAAGCGCAACCTCGGCCGCACGATCCTCGACATCAGCTCCACCGGCGCCCAGCTCGAGGTCTCCGAGACCCTGGAGTCCGGCGCCCTCGTCCAGTTCACCGTCCACCTCGCCACGCTCTCCGATTCGCTCGACGCGCTGGCGGCCATCCGCTGGTGCCGCCCCGATCCCGGCATCGCGGGCTCGAGCTACCGCGCCGGCCTCCAGTTCCTCAACCTCGGCGACCCGCAGCGCAAGAAGATCGAGTTCATGCGCAAGTGGTTCGCCAAGCCCAAGAAGAAGTAGCCCGACACGCCCCGAGAATCGGGAGAATCCCGACAGGAACTTCCTGATCTGCTCCCGCGCCGCCCTGAGTCCATAATTCATGTGGGTGGTTGCTCGGGTGAGGAGCAACCGATCGGCGACCGGGGAATGCGGTGGGTCCAGGGTGCGGTCTCACCCCATCTTCTTCCTCGATCTCCGTCCGGGCTCCTCGTCTCCACGAGTGCCTCATGGAGGCTGAGATGAGACGGACATTGCGCGCAGCCCTGCTGGGGTCCCTCGCCCCCCTCGTGGCCTTCCCAGCCCCCGGCCCCGCTCCGGTCGCCATGGCCATGGCCGTGCCGATGAAGGCCCCCGCAGGATTCCTCGGGGAGTACTGGGCCCAAGTCGATCCCGCACCGGCAACGCCCGGAATCCCGGCCGGCGCACCCACGCTGACCCAGACGGACGCCCAGATCGACTTCACCGATGGGGGAGCCCAACCTGCTCCGGCCCTCAATGTCCCGTGGCCCGGCACCTTCGCCCCGCCCGGAGCGGACCAGGATCACTTCGTCGTCCGCTGGACCAGCTACGTCCAGGGCCCCATCACGGGCACCGTGACTTTCAAGACGGTCTCCGACGACGGCATCCAGCTGACGGTCAACGGCCAGGTCCTCATTTCTCAATGGATCGACCGCAGCCCGAATTTCACGACTCCCGATACCGCAACGATGAGCATGGTCCAGGGCGTCTGGTATCCGATCGAGGTGCTCTATTACGAAAACGGCGGCGGCGCCGTCGCCCGGCTCTTCTGGAACTACGCGGGTCAGACGACGCCCGACGAGGACGTCGGCGGGGCCTTCGTCGACCAGAATCCGCCCCCGCCCGCCGCACCGACCCTGAGCATCTCCACGCCCGTGAATTACACTCCCGTCATCAATCTGAGCTGGACGGCCGTGGCGAACGCCACAAGTTACGAACTTCGCCGCGGACCGGCCGGCGGCAGTGAGACCGCATACCAGACCATCAACGCGCCGACGACGAGCTACAGCGACACCAACGTGGGCTTCAATCAGACCTATTTCTACACGGTTCGCGCGGTGGTCAATACGCTGACCTCCACCGACTCCAACGAGGTCTCCGGCATGCCGCAGGCGCCGCCGCCTCGGACTCAGAAGATCGGAAATCGCCACATGTGCGGCTGCGACAGCGTCTCCTCGACGTCGGGCGCGGCCGGCCTCTTCGGGATTCTCCTCCTGCTCGCCGCGCTTCGCCGTCGCTAGCAGGCCTCTCGGATTCCGGATCCCGGTTCAAGTCGTGCGGCGTGACCCGCCGATTTCTAGTTTATATAATTATCCCCGAGCCGATGACCAAACCCGGGCGGCAGGTCCAGCTTCCGCACGCGATCCTCAACGAGATCGCCGTTCTTGACGGCTATCTCGGGGCCGCCGGCCCGGCCCACGTCTTCCAGGCCAAGCTCAGGAACCTGCCCGGCCTCATCGGCGAAATGATGGTCGCCGGCGAAAGCGACCCCAACTTCTTCCAGATCGACTACAAGTTCACGATCGGGAAGGGGCCCATCGAGGACGAGGCGATCGTCAAGTTCATCCGCACCAAGGCCGAGACGCTCTGGAAGGAATTCCGCGAGATCGCCGCCGGCCAGGCCGACCACGCGCTCAAGCTTCGCGAGCAGTACCTGCGCGTGATCGACTCGCGGCTCCTCGAGAACCCGGGCCTCGTCGTCAAGGCGCCCGCCCACCAGGGCGGCTCGAGCAAGGACTCCGACCGCCTGCTCGGCGAGGACCGCGCGCTGCGCCGCCTCAACCATCGCAACATCGTGCGCCGCTACGCTCGCGTCGACGATCCCACGCTCGGGCCGTGCATCATGCTGGAGCACGTCCAGGGCAAGACGCTCGACCGCATCTGGCGCCGGCGCGGGGAGAACCGCCAGGGGCCGCTGCCGCTGACGGCCGTCGCCCACATCGCCTACCAGCTCGGCCACGCGCTGACGCACGCCCATCAGCAGGGCATCTCCCACGGCGAGCTCCATCCGGCGAACATCCTGATCGAGGAGGCGCCGGCCAGCAAGTCGAAGGGCGTCGTGAAGCTCGCCGGATTCGGCGGCGGCGGCGCCGGCGGCGCCAGCGCGCTTCCGTACGCCGCGCCCGAGCTCGTCCGCGACGGCAAGCCGACCCCCGCGACCGACGTCTATCAGCTGGGCGCGACCCTCTACGTCCTCGCCACCGGCCGGCTGCCGTACGAGGCGACGAGTCCTGACGAGATCCGCACGCTGCTGCTCTCCCGCGAGGACCACCCGACGCGCGTCCACCATCTCCGTCCCGAGATCTCGCCCCGATTCGAGGCGCTGATCGAAGGCGCGCGGGAGAAGAACGAGGCGAAGCGGTGGCCGCTCAAGAAGGTCGTCGAGGAGATGACCCAGCTCTACGCGTCGAAGGGCTTCACGCTCGACGACGCGCCGCGCGGCAGCATCGCCGAGGAGCTCCTCGTCCGCGTCCAGACCGACCTCGCGCTCAAGGACTACTTCCGCGCCGTGGAGGCCCTCGACCTCGCGAAGGACTTCCTCGACGGCGTCCAGGGCGAGAAGAGCGACGAGGTCCGCCGCAAGTACGAGACGCTGAAGCTCGCCGTCGAGCCGTATCGCGAGGCGGTCGAGCAGCTCAAGGCCGTCCAGAAGAAGCACATCGCGCCCGTCGACCACCTGATGGAGGAGCTCTACTCGCGCTACGGCAACAACGAGCCGCTCCTCACGGACGAGGACAAGGGCGTCACCAAGGTCACCAACGGCGACACCGTCATCGTGAAGCGCTCGATGATCGACGGCATCCTCGCCCACACGTCGGCGGCGATCCAGGAGCTCGCCGCCATCAACGCCGACCTGGTGGGCGACATGCACCGCCGCATGGTCGACCGCGCGAGCTCCCAGGAGGAGGCGTGCAGCGACCTGGCGAAGAAGATGATCCAGTTCGGCGAGGACTATATTCAGGCCGAAGAGTAGACCGGCGGTTTTTCTGGAAAATCCTCCGCCGAGTGTCTTGAATAGCTCGATCCTTTAATTCCTTCCCTCAAGGAGCGATTCCTCATGGCCCAACCCGCGCTGTCGGCCGTCGGCAAGAAGCTGCGCAAGTTCGACGCGTCGAAGTCCAACGTGCTGGTCGGACTCGACGGATTCGTCGACTTCATCATCGACGTCGTCGACAAGCGGACGGGGCCGGAGAACTACACCCGCGTGGAGACGATCGCGTCGCTGGGCGAGCGGATCTCGCGGGCGGCGGGCCTGTCGAGCAACCTCGAGCTCGTCGTGCGCCAGGAAAAGCTGGGCGGCAACGGGCCGATCATGGCCAACGCGATGATCGAGGCCGGGTTCCCGGTCACCTACATCGGCAACCTCGGCCGCCCCGCGGTCCACGCCGTCTTCGCCGACATGGCCAAGCGGTGCAAGGCGTGCTACAGCCTCGCCGCGCCCGGCACCACCGACGCGCTGGAGTTCCGCGACGGGAAGGTCATGGTCGGCAAGCACCAGTCGCTCAAGGAGGTCACCTACGACCGCATGCTCGAGGTCGTCGGCGCGAAGAAGCTGCGCGCCCTGTGGGAGAGCTCGAACCTGATCGCGCTGACCAACTGGACGATGCTGACCGCGCAGACGGAGATCTGGAAGCGGCTCCACGAGGACCTGTCGGGCGCGAAGACGCCGAAGGGAGCGATCCTCTTCACCGACCTGGCCGACCCCGAGAAGCGCGCCGCGAAGGAGATCGCCGAGGCGGTCCATTTCCTCAAGAAGTTCCGGAAGACTCACCGCGTCGTGCTCGGCGTGAACCAGAAGGAGAGCATGGAGGTCAGCGCCGCGATCGGCCTCAAGTTCAAGGCCGAGGAGATCGAGGCGAACGCGGTCACGCTCCGGAAGGAGCTCGACCTGGACGCCGTCGTCATCCATCCCACCAAGAACGCGGCGTGCGCGACGGAAAAGGGAAGCGCGATCATCGACGGCCCGTTCTGCCAGAACCCGAAGCTCACCACCGGCGCCGGCGACAACTTCAACGCCGGCTTCTGCATCGGCCTGCTCGCGGGCCTCGAGCCCCAGGAGATGCTCGCCGCCGGCGTCGCCAACTCCGGCTTCTACGTCCGCAACGGGAAGTCCGCGGCGGGCAAGGATCTCCCCGGGTTCCTCGACGCGTGGGAGAAGCGCTACGGCGATCCCGCCTTCTAAGGAGTCCGGACTCCCGAGCGACAAAACAGACGGTGCGTTTTGTCGCCGGGGATGCATTCCCGATGTAATTTTTCACCCCCCCACGTCGTAGATAGGGGCGCGACGTTCCACAAGCCGTCGAACCTTTCCCGAGGCAGGAGAGGAGAACGCCATGAAGGAACACGTCCTCGTGCCCCTCGCGGGAACCCCGGAACTGAAGACCGTCCTTCCGCAGCTGCGCAAGCTGGTCCGGCGGGGCGTCTCCGCGATCACGCTCGTCCACGCCGAGCTGCCCGCGTCGATCGAGGGGTTCGACCTCCTTCGCGACGCCGCGCTCGCCCATGCCCGGAGCCTGCTCGCCCGGGCGAAGCGGCGGCTCGCCGTCCTCAAGGTCCCCGTCCACGTCGTGGCCGCGATCGGCGCCCCCGCGGAGTCGATCCTCGAGACCGCCCGCGAGCGCAAGGCCACCCTCATCCTCCTCTCGAGCTCGCAACGCTCCGGCTTCGCTCGCTTCCTCTTCGGCAGCGTCGCGGAGCAGGTCGTCCGCCGCAGCCCCATCCCGGTCGTGGTCGTTCCCTCCGTCCCCGAACGCGAACCGGCCGGCGCATTTTAGGCGACACTGCCGTTCTAACGTCGTACATACGGCGCTTCGAGGTTCTCAGGGCTTAGGAACGGTCCTCAAAAGGGGGGTGAATGTCCGACTTTTACCAGACCGGCGTCATCAGCACGCTCCATCGCTTTCCCAATGGGGACAAGCTCGAGAAGATGGAGGCGGACCTGAAGAAGTTCTCGCGGCAGCAGCCCGTGACGCTGCTCCTGCCGAGCCTCTGGTCCGAGTTCGAAGGCCCCGCGATGCCGAAGATCGTGGAGCAGCTCCGCGCCGTGAAGTATCTCCGGCAGATCGTGCTGGTGCTCGACCGCGCCAACCACGAGCAGTTCAAGAAGGCGCGCGGGTTCTTCGAGAACTTCACCACGCCGGTCCGCATCCTATGGAACGACAGCCCGCGCATCCTCGACCTCTACTCGATCCTGCAGGGCCACAACATCTCGGCGGGCCCCCCGGGGAAGGGGCGGTCGGTGTGGATGGGGATGGGCTATACCCTCTCCGACGAGAAGAGCTATGCGATCGCGCTCCACGACTGCGACATCCTGACCTATTCGCGCGACCTGCTGGCGCGGCTCTGCTACCCCGTCTCGAACACCAGCATGTCGTACGAGTTCGCCAAGGGCTACTACGCCCGCGTGAGCGACCGTCTCAACGGCCGCGTGAGCCGGCTGTTCGTGACGCCGCTCGTCCGCACGCTCGAGAAGATGGCGGGCTACGTCCCGTTCCTGGTCTTCCTCGACAGCTTCCGCTATCCGCTGGCGGGCGAGTTCGCCATGACCACCGACCTGGCGCGCATCGTGCGGATCCCGAGCGACTGGGGCCTCGAGGTCGGCATGCTGTCCGAGGTGTTCCGCAACTGCGCGCCGCGCCGCATCTGCGAGGTCGACCTCTGCGAGCGGTACGACCACAAGCACCAGGACCTGTCGGTGGAGAATCCCGAGATGGGGCTCAACCGGATGGCGGTCGACATCGCCAAGCACCTCTTCCGCACGCTGGCGAGCGAAGGCGTGTCGATCTCCGACGGCTTCTTCAAGAGCGTGAAGGCGGCCTACCTGCGCGAGGCGCAGGACGCGATCCGCAAGTACGACGACGACGCGCGGATCAACGGGCTGACGTTCGACCGCCACGCCGAAGGCACGGCGGCCGAGATGTTCGCCAAGTCCATCGAGGTCGCCGCCCGGGCCGTCAACGAGGACCCGCTCGGCACGCCGCTCATCTCCAACTGGAACCGCGTGACGAGCGCGGTGCCCGAGTTTCTCGAGACCCTCCGGTCGGCCGTGGAAGAGGACAATAAGTGACGAGGATCGTCCTCTTCACCGACCTGGACGGGTCGCTGCTCGACGCGGAGACCTATTCGTTCGACGGCGCGCGGCCGGCGCTCGAGGAGATCCGCCGCCGGTCGATCCCGATCGTCGCCTGCACCTCGAAGACGGCGGCCGAGACGCGCCACTTCCTGCGCCGTCTGGAGGTGGACGCTCCGTTCATCGTCGAGAGCGGGGCGGGGGTCTATCTTCCGGAGAAGGAGTTCGACGGGATCGGTCCGCGCGGCGAGCGCCGCGACGGATGCCGCCTGGTGAAGCTGGCGGCGGGATACGACGAAGTGCTCCGCGGCGTGGCGGAGATCCGGGAGCGGGTCCGGGGCTCGGTGCGCGGCTTCCACGACATGACGGCGGAGGAGATCGCGACCGAGACGGGTCTGCCGCTCGAGATGGCGAAGCTCGCGAAAGGGCGCGAGTTCGACGAGCCGTTCCGTCTGGACCCGGACGAGGCCGCGCCGGATCTGGAGGCCCTGGCGGCGCGACGCGGGCTGCGGTTGACGCGGGGCGGCCGGTTCTGGCACCTCCACGGGGACACCGACAAGGGCCGGGCGGTGGAGCTGGTGGCGTCGCTCTATGTCGAGCGGTGGGGGCCGATCCGGACCCTCGGGGCCGGGGACAGCGCGATGGATCTGCCGCTGCTGGAGGCGGTGGACGTGCCGGTGGTGATCGCCAAGCCGGGGGGCGAGTACGATCCGGTGCTGATGGAGCGGCTGCAGACGCCGGTGCTGTCGGAGGTTCCGGGGGCGGAGGGATGGAGCCGGGGGGTTCTGATCGCTCTGGACCGGCTTCAGGGTTCTACATTTTGATGTAACGGCTCCCGGGGGATGTCGTAGATAGCCGAGACGGGGGTTGACTTGCCTGGAGCGGCTTCGGAATGGGGATTGGCGCCTCTTTTGATCGGGTTGAACCCCCGTGGTTTTTTTGTTTTGTTGACACATTTTTTATGGCTTTTTATCAGTAGTTTAGGAGTATAGGGAATGCGGGGTTCCATAGCGTTTTCCCAGGCGCGATCGCGCCGGGACGCTTCCCCCGGAACGCCGCAGGATCCCCGGCACTCCGGCAATCCCTGCCCCAATGTTGCTCCGCGCGCTCTCCGCCATTTCGACGGGGAGATGAGGATGGGTGGACGGTCATGAACGCATCGTTCGTGCTTTTCGGCACCACGGACCCCGAATCGAACCAGGCGCTCCGCGACAAGCTGCGCCACCAGGGCGCGGAAGTCATGGCCTGCGCCTCCTCCCAGGAATTCCTCGAAGTCGCCCGGCGGCGCGCCCCCGACGTCGTCGTGCTCGACGACGAACTCGAAACCGTCGGCGGCCAGACGATCATCCGGCTCCTGCGCGCCCTCTGCCCCCAGGTGCCCGTCATCCTGCTGCTCCCCGAGGGCGCCCACGGCGACCGCGACGCCCCTCAGCACCTCGGACCCGTCTGCACGCTCCAGTCGCCAGTCGCGGAGCAGGACCTCGCCGTCGTCATCGCCTCCGCGCTCCAGGGCCGGGGCTCGTCTCCGGCCGCCGCGTCCCGCCCCGTGATCTTCTGCGTCGACGACGACCGGCTCTTCCTCAAGAGCCTGGTCCGCATCCTCCGGCGCCACGGGTACGCGGTGATCGGCTTCGACAATCCCGACGCCGCCCTCGAAGGCATCCCGATCCACAAGCCGTCGCTCGTCTTCATCGACGTCCTCATGCCCGGCATGAACGGGCTCGACCTCGCCACCGAGCTTCGGGAGGCGTACGGCGACGGACTCCCGTTCGTGCTGCTGACCGCCAAGAGCGACGACACGGAGATCTCCGAAGGCTACAAGTCCGGCGCGCGGTACTACATCACCAAGCCCTGCGAGCCCGAGCGCATCCTGAACATCGCCGACTACCTCGTCGGCGACCTGGGTCCGCGGGAGAGGGAATTGCTGGGGTCGAAGCTGTAGGAGGAGAGGGATGGGCACCAAGGCGCTGAAAACGACCGAGCGGCGGCCGCTCCGGTCGCACAAGGTGCTCATTGCGGACGATCAGCCCGAGATCCTGACCTCGCTGCGGCGCGTCCTCCGCGAGGAGCCGTACGACCTGATCACCTGCGACTCCGCCTCGAAGGCCCTCGAGTGGCTCGCCGAGAATCCCGTCGACATGGTCATCGCCGACGAGCGGATGCCCGAGATGCGGGGCTCCGACCTGCTCCAGAAGGTCCGCGACGCGTGGCCCCAGACGATCCGCGTGATCCTGACCGGCTACCCCGGAAGCTCCACGGTCGCCCAGGGCCTGACGCACGGCATCGACTGGCTCATCAGCAAACCCTGGAACGACGACGCGCTCCGGCTGACCATCCGGCAGATGCTGGACGACCGCGACTTTAAGCGTCCCGCCTCCGGGCCGCCGGCGGAGCCCGTGAAGTCCGAGCCCGAGTCCGCCGACTTCTGCGAGCAGGCCGCCGTGCCGCTCAGCAGCATCGGCGCCGACGGCCGCGTCCTCTGGGCCAACCGGGCCGAACTGGACTTCCTGGGCTACTCGAAGCACGAATACGTCGGCAAGTCGATCATCGACATCCACGCCGACCCGCGGACCGCGCAGGAGCTCCTGCGCCGGCTCGCCGACGGCGAGACCGTCCGGCAGTTCGAAGCGCGGCTTCGGCGGCGCGACGGCACGTTCGTCGACGCCCTGATCGACGCCAACGTCCGCTGGGAGGACCGCAAGTTCGTCCGCGCCCGCTGCATCACGCGCGACAACACGTCGCAGAAGTCGACGGAGGCCCGCCTCCGCCGGGACCGCGACGAGCTGGAGACGTCGATCCGCGAGCGCACCCGCGACCTCCAGGGCGCCAACGACGAACTGCACCGCGAGTCGACCGAGCGCCAGCGCGCCGAGGACACGCAGCGCCTGAGCGAGATGAGGTTCCGCCTTCTCGTCGAAGGCGTGAAGGACTACGCGATCTACATGCTGTCGCCCGACGGCATCATCGTGAGCTGGAACATCGGCTCGGAACGGATCAAAGGCTACACGGCCGAGGAGATCCTGGGCCGGCCGCAATCGATGTTCTACACGGACGAGGACCGGAACGCGAACAAGCCGGAGCGGCTTCTCGAATCCGCGAAGGCCCACGGCCGGATCGAGGAGGAAGGCTGGAGCGTCCGGAAGGACGGCTCGCGGTTCTGGTCCCATGTCGTCATCACCGCCCTCCGCGACCCCTCCGGGCGCTTGATCGGATTCGCCAAGATCACGCAGGACCTGACGGAACGCCGGCGGGCCGACGAGGACAAGGCGCGGCTCAGCGCCCAGATGCTCCAGGGCCAGAAGCTGCAGGCGATCGGCCAGCTCTCGGCCGGCATCGCCCACGAGATCAACAACCCCGTGGGCTACATCCTGTCCAACCTCAACACGATGGGCGAGTACTGCCAGGACCTGCGCCGGCTCCTCAAGGTGGCGACGGCCGCGGCGAGCGCCCGGGAGAAGGGCGGCGATCCCACCGAGGCGCTGAAGGAGTACCAGCGCATCGCCGAGGACATTCACGCCGACCACCTGATCGCCGACCTGGTCGACGTCGTCGGCGACTGCAAGCTCGGCGGCGAGAAGATCCGCGACATCGTCCGGAGCCTCCGCGAATTCTCGCACGTCGACGAAGGCGAGCTGCGGCCCACCGACCTCAACAAGTGCCTCGAGGACGCGCTGCGCATCTGCTGGAACGAGCTCAAGTACAAGGCCGAGGTCCGCAAGGACTACCAGGCCGATCTTCCGCAGGTGCCCGCGTACCCCCAGCGGCTCGGCCAGGTGTTCATGAACCTGCTCGTGAACGCCGGGCAGGCCATCGAGAAGCGGGGCCAGGTCTTCCTGAGCACGCGGGTCGAGGGCGAGTACGCGGTCGTGCGCGTGCGGGACACGGGGCAGGGCATCCCGCCCGAGCATCTGAGCAAGCTCTTCGAGCCGTTCTTCACCACCAAGGAGGTCGGCACGGGCACCGGGCTCGGCCTCCACGTGGCGTACAAGATCGTCAACGCCCATCGGGGCAAGATCGAGATCAGCTCGGTCGTGGGACAGGGCACGGAGTTTACGGTCCGGATCCCGCTCGGAGGACCGCGAGTCGCGGCCGCGACGGAGCATCCGGCCGAGAGGAGGCCGTGATGATCGCCGCGCAGAAGTCGGAGGCGTCGGTGCTCAACCTGTACCACTGGCACACCGTGCTCGTCGTGGACGACGACCGCGAGGTGCTGGCCGCGCTGAGGCGGGTCCTCGACCGCGAGCCCTACGACGTCGTGACCACCGACCGCCCGGGGCTGGCGCTCGACTGGATGTCCCGCAAGAACATCAGCCTGGCGATCAGCGACCAGCTCATGCCCGAGATGGACGGCGACCGGTTTCTCGAGGAAGTCTGGAAGCACTCCCCGACCACGGGACGGCTCCTGCTGACGGGACATCCGGAGCGGCTCAACGCGATTCCGGCGTCCCGCCGGAACCTGCTGAAGGTGATGCTGAAGCCGTGGGAGGACGGAGACTTGAGGAAGACGATCCGCACTCTGCTCCGCGAGCGGGAGGGCTCGCAAGGCTAACGCCATTCCTGCGGAGGAACGCATGAACCGAATGATCGAACGGCATGTCGTGGTGTGCGTCGACGATGAGCCCGCGATCCTGTCGGCGCTGAAGCGGTCGCTGCGGACGGAACCCTATGAGATCCTGACGACGGAGTCGCCGGAGCACGCGCTCCGGTGGGTCGGGACGCGGGATGTCAGCCTGATCATCACGGACCAGCGGATGCCCCAGATGGAAGGCACCGAGCTGCTCGAGGAGATTTCGAAGCGGTCGCCCTCGACGGCCCGGATCATCCTGACCGCCTATCCGGGCGACGCGGTCGGCACGCCCGGCCTGCGCCACTGGACCGAATGCATGATCAGCAAGCCCTGGGACAACCGGATGCTGCGGAACACGATCCGTCAGCTCCTGGGCGACCGGGAGCTCGATCAGCAGGACGAGGAGGCCTCGAGAGCAGCCACGGAGTCCCTGAGACCCGGAGAAAAGTAGGGCATCGAGAGAGTGTCGTCATAGGAGGGAAGGGCCATGAGCGGAACCGCGCCGGTGATTCTGCAGGCGGATCGGAGACTGGGGGAGACGCGGTTGCTGCGCACGGAGCTCCGTCGTCGGGGCGCGCGCGTCCTGATGGCCGAGACCGCGGAGCAGGCGGTCAAGCAGGCGACGCTGGACCCGCCCGACGTCGTGATCCTGGACGACGACCTCGGCCGGGAGAGCTCCTGCGACCTGGCGGAGTACTTCCGGACGGCGCTGCCGGACGCGGAGCTGATCCTGCTCTCGACGCGCGCCGACCAGCTCACGCGCGGCCTCGGGATGGGACTGCTGTTCCACGGCGTCCGTCCCGTGACGAGCCGCACCCTGCTGGACCTGATCGACGAGGCGCTCCCCGGCCGGCTCGGAAAGGAGCCGGAAGCGGCGGGCCTCGCCCCGATGGTCCTCTGCGTCGACGACGACCTCCAGACGCTCAACTCGCTGTCGCGCATCCTGAACCGTCACGGCTACCGCGTCTCCACCTTCGAGAACCCCGAGAAGGTCCTGCCGGCGATCCCCGACGTCGCCCCCGACGTCGCCGTGGTCGACGTCTCGATGCCGGGCCTCGACGGACGGGAGCTGGCGCGGCGGATCCGCGAGCAGTACCGCGGGATGTTCCCGATCGTGATCCACAGCGCCCGGGCGACGGACGCGGACCGCTGGTCCGGGTTCCGCCACGGGGCGGACTACTATCTGCCCAAGCCCTGCGAGCCGCACCAGCTGCTCGACGTCGTGGACTACTACGCCGACCGCCTCGATCCCGAGGAACGGCAGTTCATTGAGTCGAGGCTGTGAAGGCCGACGAGGAAAGGACGCCGCCATGGAGGTCGATGAATCCCGCGGGGAGCCGCCCGTGATGACCCAGCGCCAGGTCGTGGTATGCATCGACGACGACGCGCCGGTCCTCTCGGCGATCCGCCGGCTGCTGCGCCACGAGCCGTACGAGGTCATCACGACGCTCGATCCGTCGGAAGTGATCCATCTGGTCGGCTCGCGCGAGGTCAACCTGATCATCGCCGACCAGCGCATGCCGGTCATGCTCGGCACCGAGCTCCTGAAGACCGTCCGCCGCAAGTCGCCGGAGACGATCTGCGTCATCCTGACCGGCCACGCCGACCTGAGCGACATCGCCGGCGCGATGAACGACGGCGCGGTCGACCGCCTGATCCGCAAGCCGTGGGACGACCTGAGTTTCCGGAAGATGATCCGGGACCTCCTGGATCGCCGCCCGACGGCGGGGCTCGACGACGACGAGGTCGAGCCGTCGAAGGATTCCGGGGAACGCGTCGTCCTTCATCTGGATTGTGAAGGCCGCCGGGCGGCGGAGATCCTCAGCCAGATCTCGGACACGCTCGACGGCCCGCAAGGTCCGCCGGCCCGGGTGGTGTTCGTCCTCGACAACCTGCTGAAGATTTCCGGTCCGCTCACCGTGTTCCTCTCCGGGATCGTCGGCCGGATCATCAACCGCGGCGCGAGGGCCGCGCTGGTTGACGGCTCGGGCGCCGCCGGCACGTTCTTCGAGCTGGTCGGCGGCCGGCTGCCGCTCGTCGTCTTCCGGAGCGAAGCGGAGCTGGGGCCGCCCAAGAAGGTCCTCGTGGTGGAGGGGAAGAGCGACTACCTCGAGTATTTGCGGACGCTGATCGAATCGGCCGGCCACGAATGCGAAGGGGTGGCATCCGTCGGCGAAGCGGTCAATCGTCTTTCGGCGCGGTCGTTCGATCTCGTCCTGCTGGACCTGGTGCTGCCCGACGCCGAAGGGCTGGAGGTGGCCCGCTTCATCCTGGAGCGCCAGCTGGCGACGCCGGTGGTCGCGATTTCGGGCGCCCTCGACCGGCCCGCCGAAGCCTCCCCCCAGCCGGGCATCCGCCGCCGCCTGTCGATGCCCTACAGCGCCCGCGAAATTCTCGACGCGATCCGCGACAGCTGAGCCGGGAACAAAAAAGACCGTCGTTTTTGTTCCGCGGCTACAATTGGTCCATGCCGATTCCCGACTTCAAGATCGAAGTGGGTGCGGTCACCGGCCTGCCGGACGGCGCGGTCGTCTCGTTCAACGGGCCCATCGACGCGCGGAACGTCGGGGTCTTCAAGGAGCAGATGGACGCGCTCCGGCGCCGCAACTTCCACCGGTTCCTGCTCCAGATGGGCGAGGTCCGGTACATCAATTCGAGCGGCCTGGCCTACCTGATCAACATGGTCGAGGACGTCCAGGCGGCCGGCGGGGCGCTCGTCCTCTTCAACGTCCAGCCCAAGGTGAAGGTGATCCTCGAGTCCATGGGGCTGGTCGAGCTCCTCCGCCTCTTTCCGTCCAAGGCCGCGGCCATCCGCGAGCTGAAGTCGGCCCTCCCCGCCAAGGCGTCGCCCGCGGCTGCCGCACCCAAGACGACCGAGCCCGGGGCCATCCGGACGCTCTTCCGCAAGCTCTTCGGCGCGCCCGGAGACGAGCGCAGGGTACAATAATCCGGGCCCTCGTCCGTTGAAGCGAGGGGGGAATCGGCGGATCCCCGGACACATTTTCCGACGGACTTCGTACGAGGAAGTGATGCGGCGGGTGAACCTCCTGGGCCTCGAGACCGACGAGGATCTCGCGCAGCGGGCCAAGGAAGGGGGGCGCGAGGCCGAGCGGCTCCTCATCCTCCGGCTCTACCCCGGCGTCTACACCCTCGCCGACCGCCTGCTCCACAACCCCGAGAACGCCCGGGACGCCGCGCAGGAGGCCTTCCTCCGCGCGTTCTCCCGGCTCCACCAGTACGACGGCGCCCACCGCTTCAGCGCCTGGATCTTCAGGATCCTGGTCAACCTCATCCGCGACGAATTCCGCCGCGGCAACCGGGTCATCACCGCCGAGCTCAAGCCGGACGACTGGCCGTCGAACGAGCCGATCCCGCTCGAGGCGGCGATCCGCGAGGAGAACTACGCCCGCGTCCGGAGCCACGTGGACCGCCTGCCCGAGCAGATGAAGACCGCGCTCCTGCTCCATTTCCAGGAGAACCTGAACGGGCGCGAGATCGCCTACGCGCTCGGCATCACCTACGACGCCGCCCGGCTCAAGATCAGCCGCGCCGTCGCCAAACTCCGCCAGTGGATGGGGGAGGATGAATGAGATCCCTCGACGATTTGACGATGTACATGTACGGCCTCCTCGACCCCGCGGCCGAGGAGGCGATGAAGGCCCACGTCGCGGAGTGCCGCGACTGCAACCGGTTGGGCCGCCGCATCGCCGCCGAGCACAAGCTCTTCAAGGGCGCCCTGGCCCGCGAACATCCGGATCTGCCTGCCTGGACCTCCGAGCGCGCCGCCCGCCGGCGGAAATCCTGAGCCGTCACTTCGAGCAGCCGAACTGGAACAGGGCGAGGGCATACCGGTAGCTTCTCTCCAGGGTCAAAGTCGAGTACATCGTCGTGATCAGGCTCTCGTCCCAACGTTCCTCGACCAGGCTCCAGGACCCGCTGGTGCAACCCGATCCTTGGATCTGAGCGGGCGGCAGCGCCTTCCAGGGCTGGACGGGCTCTTCCTTGACCTGAAGAGAGGCACACGTCACCACCCAGGTTTCCATCGGCGACAGAGTCTTCGGATCGAGGTAGGAGAGGCGATCTCGAAGCGATCGCGTCTCCTGCTTGTGGCAGGACTTGAAGAGGAAAGCGCCGGCGAGACCGAGGGAGGTGTCCAGTTGCGACAGATCCTCGGCCATCCGGCCGCACGCCTCGTTGTCGCACCACCGCACTTCCGACAGATGACCCGAATGGAGGGCGACGCCCTTCCAGAGGAGAAACGACGGCTCCGTGCACTGCAGGCTGTTCAGGTACGTGACCGCCTCCGCGGCCGGATCGTGGAGAGCCCAGCAGGCGGTGCAGCCGTAGAGTTCGGAGATGGCGGCCGTTGCGACCGCATGGGCGACAGGATCGCGGGCTGCGAACGAACCGTCTTCCTCCTGTTTGGCGAGCAGCCACTGGGCCGCCTTCTTGACGATGGCTCCATACATGTAACGGCGACCTTGAACATCCTGCCATTCGTCCCGTGAAAGCTGCGTGTACCCGGCGCCCAGGAAACAGAGCACCCCCAGCCCCGTCGCGAAGACCTGACGATCCGATTCCTCGCGCCGCCCGATCCGGAGACGGAGTTCCCGGACTTCCGGGTCCTCCTTCCAGATCGAGGTCAGCGTCTGCCGGCAGCGCCATGCGACCTCCGGGTCGGGATGGCCCAGGGACCTTTGCAGCAGCGGGACGGCGCGGCCGGCAAGGGCCCGGACCTTCCGTTGCGCCCGCTCTCTCGACGACGCGTCGTCCTGCGCCAGGTCCTCGAGAAGGCCCGTGAAGCGCCGTTCCACGTCCGGGTCGATCGGGATGGGGAGCTCCGTTTCGATGGGCTGGGCGGGCCGGCAGCCGCAGACGGGATCGAATCCGCCCCACGAGCCGTCGTCGGCCTGGTGGCGGGCGAGGTAGAGGAGAGCCCGGGTGACGGCGTTTTCCGTTCGGGGACTCTCGCAGAAGAGGAGAAGGGCCAGGGCGACGGCGCGCATGTCCCCTTTCAACGGGGGCCCCTCCGGAAGGTTCATCCGGGCGCTATACTGTGAACAGGGCGAGCCCACCTGCACACGATGAGCAAGAGCTTCGATCCCGCCCCGGCCCCGGACATCCCCGGCTTCGAGATCCTCGATCGCCTGGGCGAGGGCGGCATGGGCGTCGTCTTCAAGGCCCGCCAGGTCGCCATGGACCGCCATGTCGCGGTCAAGGTCCTCCGCGACGAGCTCCAGCAGGAGCCCGAGTACATCAAGCGGTTCTTCAAGGAAGCGCGCCTCGCCGGCCGGCTGCGCCATGCGAACATCGTCAGCGCCCTCGACTGCGGCACCGCCGAGGGCCGCTCGTTCATGATCATGGAGTACGTGGAAGGGAAGTCGCTCGATCGGCTGATCAAATCGCGCGGCGGGCTCCCCGAGGCCGAGGCGCTCGAGATCGCCCGCGGCATCGCCGAAGCGCTCCAGTACGCGTGGTTCCACCACCTCATCCATCGCGACCTCAAGCCGCAGAACGTCCTCCTGAACAAGGAGGGCCTTGCGAAAGTCAGCGACTTCGGCCTCTGCCGCGACATCCGCGACCTGCCGCACCTCACGTCGCTCGGGCTGATCCACTGCACCCCCGAGTACTCGTCGCCCGAGCAGGCCCGCGGCGACAAGGACATCGACGTGCGGGCCGACCTCTATTCGCTCGGCGTGACCCTCTACGAAATGCTGACCGGTCAGCTGCCGTTCGAGGCGGCCGATCCCGCGACCATGATCGTGCGCCACGCCATGGACCGGCCGCGACCGCCGATCGAACGCAACGGCCTGATCTCGCCCCAGGCCAACCAGCTGGTCCTCGACCTGCTCGAGAAGGCGAAGGAAGAACGGCCGTCCGCACCCGCCATGGTGATCGAACGGATCAAGGCCGTTTCGACGTCGCCGCGGCCGTCGTCGACCCCCCACTCCACCGCCCGGAGAATCACGCGGTCGTGGCGCGGGACGCAGCGGCGCTCGTCGCCCGCGGCGCCCGGACCGTCGTTCGTCGCCGCGATCGCCGTCGCCCTCGCCGTCGTCATCCTGCTGGCCGCGCTGGCGTTCCGGGGAGGCTCGGACTCGAAGCCGCCGGAGACCGTCCGCGTCCGAACCGTGCCGTCGACGAAGCCCGCGCCCGTCGTCGACGTCAACGTGACCCCCGAAGAGCTGCGGCAGCAGAACCTCGCGCGGTTCCTGCGCGCGTTCCAGTCCGGCGCCGACGGCAGCGTGAACCACTGGCTCGTGCTCGGTCCGCTGATCGGGACCGAAGACCAGAAGCTCGATTCGCCCGTCGCCCGCCAGGCTGAGGTCAGCGACCCCATCCCGGGCCTCGAGTTCGCCCGGTCGGACGGCGTCATGGCCCGCTGGCTGCGCTTCGAAGCGTCGACCGGCACGCTGGACTTCGCGGAAGCGATCGGCCTCCGCGACGACACGACGCCGTGCCTGGCCCTCGCGGCCTGCTGGATCGAACTCCCGGAAAACAAGTCGGTCGAGATCCGGTTCACGGCGACCGGCGGCTACGAGTTCCAGCTCGACCGCCGCGTGCTCGCGGCCGCGGCGTCGCGGTCCAAGGGGGTGCACGAGCCGTTCCGCCAGAAGATCGTCCTGGGGAAGGGCTGGCACTCCATCCTCGTGAAAGCCGACCGCCTCGAAGGCAAGCTCTCGGTCCAGCTCAAGGTCGTGACGCCGGAAGGCGAACGGCTCCCCGGCCTCCGGGTGTGGCATTGAGAGCAACCCTCGCGGCGACCAGCTTCCTCGGCGCGTTCCTGCTCTTCCAGATCCAGCCGATCCTGAGCAAGTCGATCCTCCCCTGGTTCGGCGGCGGACCGGCGGTCTGGACCGCGTGCCTCCTGTTTTTCCAGACGGTCCTGCTGGCCGGATACGCCTACGCGTATGCCGGCGAGCGATGGCTTAAGGGCACGGCGCGATTTGCGGTCCACGCCCTCCTGCTCCTGTCCGGCTTTCTCTTTCTCCCGTACGGGGAGATCCAACGGCCGGCGACGACGGGAAACCCGATCGGCTCGATCCTCCTGGTCCTGGCGACGACGATCGGCGCGCCGTTCTTCCTGCTGTCGACGACCGGTCCGCTCGTCCAGTCGTGGTTCGCGCGGCTCTATCCGGTCGCGTCGCCGTATCGGCTCTACGCGCTCTCCAACCTCGGATCGCTGACGGCGCTGCTGACCTATCCGTTCGTCGTCGAGCCGTCGTGGGGACTGAGCCAACAGCTCGCCCTGTGGCGGTGGGGATTCGCGCTGTATGTCGGCCTCGCGTTCCTGGGCGCCTTCCAGGCGAGGAACAAAAAAGACGGTCTTTTTTGTTCCACGGAGGAGGAGGAGGAGGCGCCGACCGCGCGGACCCGGACGACCTGGATCGCGCTCTCCGCGTTCTCGTCGGCGATGTTCGTCTCGACGACCGAGCAGCTGGGCCACGACATCGCGGTCGTTCCGTTCCTCTGGGTCCTGCCGCTCGCGGTCTACCTGCTGTCGTTCATCCTCGCGTTCGATCATCCGAGATGGTTCAAGCCGGCGGCGACCGCGGCGCTGACCATCGTCCTGATCTTCGTCGCCGGTCTGTTCCACGCCTACCGTCCGTCCTTCCCGATGCGCGTCCCGGTGGGGATCGGGATCGGCCTCGCGGCGCTGTTCGGGATCTGCATGCTCTGCCACGGGACGCTGGCGGCGCTCAAGCCCGCGCCGCGCCGGCTGACCTCCTACTACCTGTGCCTCGCCGCCGGCGGCGCGCTCGGGAGCCTGTTCGTGAGCCTCGCCGCGCCGCGGATGTTCTCGTCGCTGGTGGAGTGGGGCGCCGGGATGGCCGCCGCGTACCTCGGCGCGTGGGTCCTGATCGCGTGGATCTCCCGCGGCGGGCTCCGCGCCCATCTCAACGCCGCAGCCGGGCTCTTCGTGATCGCCGTCCTCGGGCTCGCCGTCCTGCTCCACTGCTTCACGGCGTCGCGGAAGAAGCTCGACGTCTCGCGGAACTTCTTCGGCGTGACGGCGGTCGAGGAGACCGAGGCCTACCGGGACCTGATGAACGGGCGGATCCTCCACGGCCGGCAGTTCTTCGCAGAGGGGGAGCGGCGGAAGCCGACGACCTACTACGTGGCCGAGTCCGGGATCGGGCGGGCGATGGCGCGGGTCCAGTCGGTCGAGCGGCTTCGCGTCGGCGTCGTCGGCCTCGGCGCCGGCTGCCTCGCGGCGTACGGGGCCCATCCCTCGCAGACAATCCGCTTCTACGAGATCAATCCCGACGTGAAGCGGATGGCGGAGACGTGGTTCACCTACCTGAAGGATTCTCCGGCGAAGGTCGAGGTCGTGCTCGGCGACGCGCGGGTCATGATGGAGCGGGAGGAGCCCCAGGGCTACGACGTGCTCGCGGTGGACGCGTTCACCGGCGACTCGATCCCGACCCATCTGCTGACGCGCGAGGCGATGGAGGTCTTCTGCCGCCATCTGGAGCCGAGCGGCGTCCTGGCGATCCACGTGAGCAACCGGTCGGTGGAGCTGGCGCCCGTCGTCCGGGGGACGGCGAAGCAGCTCGGGCTGAAGACCGTGGAGATCCTGCACGATCCGCCGGCCGGGATGGGGACGTCGAGCGCGTGGGTGATCTGCACGAAAGGCGAGCTGGCGGCGCGGGAGCTCGCCGCCTACGGAACGCCGCCGTCCGATCCGCGGGAGATCGTCTGGACCGACAACTCCAGCACGCTCTTCAGGATCCTGAAGCTTCGGTAGCGGCGGGCTTCTTCGCCTCCTGCCACGCGCTCTTCAGCTCGTCGAGCACGTCGAACTTCTGCGCCACCGCCTTGAGGTAGGTGGGGTCGATCCGGGCGGCGCACGTCCGCAGGAGATGGATGACGCTGTCGCGGTGGCCGGGCTCCTCGGAGCCGGTCCGCAGCACGATGAGGTCCTCGCACGACGCCACGCGCACCTGGGTGTTGAGGACGAAGTCCGGCTTCGCGCGGGTGATGATTTCCTGGTAGACCGGCGAGATCGCCTCGATCAGCTCGACGTCCGCCGAGGTGCCGAGCTTCTTGTCGATGTGCCGCAGGCTGAGCGAGCTGCTGCTGCTCGACGCCAGGTAGAGCCCTTCGCCGCGCGCGGCGGACAGGAACGATTCGCGCTTCTCCTCGCCGATGGAGACGATGATCTCGATGCCCCACACCGGCTGGTCGGTGAATCCCCAGGAGAGGTGGGCGACGTCCCCGATCACGGCCGCCGGGAATCCGCAGCCCTGGAGCGCCGTGATGACTTTGCGCAGCGCCGACGAGAGGACGGAGGCCATCGGGGCCTGCGGACCCGTGGGAGCGGGAGGCTCCTCGGCCGGAGCCTGTTCGGCCGCCGGCGTACCCTCCGGAGGGGAGGGCGCGGGAGCAGGGCGTACGGCGGTCTCTTTCTGAGGAGCCGGGCGGACGGCCGTCTCGGGCTTCGGCGGAGGCGGGGGCGGAGGGGGAGGGGCGACCGGCGCGGGCGCGGGTCGGATGGAAGTCTCCTGTTTCGGCGCCACGCGCATCGCGGTCTCCCGGTCGATCTTCACGGCGGAAGCCGGATCCTCGGGCTTGTTCGCGAACTGGAGCGCGGCGACGAGCACCGTCAGACGGCTCCGGAGGCGGATCCGGGTGGAGTCCGCCGACTGGATCGCTCCGTGGTCGCGGTTGTCCCGATTCGACCTCAGCCCCTGGAGCGCCGCTTCTGCCTGGCGGACGTTGCTGTCGGTCTGGTTGACCTCGGGCCGGATCAGCCAGCCGGCCATCGCGCCGTCCAGATCGATCGCCTCGCCGGGCTGGAGCGTGACCTCCATGGCATTGAGGAGGCTGAAGAGACGCTCGGGCTCCAGGGGGAGCGCATCGGTGCCCTGGAAGAGGATGGGCTTGCCGCCGGTGTTCTGGAACCGGAATCGGGCCCTGGAGACGCCCGATTCCAGCCGGGCGATCGTCATCTCGAAGCTGCGGCGAAGCGCGGCCAGCGCATCGGCCTCCCACAGCCCCCCGGTTTCGGCGTCGATCTTGGTCAGCCCGTGCCTTACCCGGTCGGCGAACGTTCTCCCATCAGACATCCAAAGAGAACTTTACCCTATGAATTGTTCGGAATCCTGAATCCGGAGAAACCCTAAAAGTCAATTTGGAACCTGGCCAGGAATCCCGTCAGGGCGCCATGGAGGCCCCCCGCCGCGCCGAAGTTGATCTTCCCGTGGTAGTCCTCGCGGATGACGTCCGCGGAGAAACGCACGTTCCGGGTCAGCCACCAGTTCACGCCGCCCGAGCAGGCCGTCACCTCGAGCGAGTTGCCCGCCAGGAGGATGCCGAAGTCGCCCAGCCGGTTGCTCACGCGGGCGTCGGCCACGCGAAGGGCCAGCTCGATCGCGCCCCAACCGCCCGCAAGATCGAAGGGGTGGACGGGCGTGATCCGCGTCTCGGGCTGCTTCTCCTCGTCCGTCAGGCTGCCGGTGAAGTTCGAGTCGGCCGGCCTCGCCTTCTTGAGGGCCTCGATCTCCTTCTGCTGCGCCTCGACCCGTTCCTCGAGCTTCTTGAGCCGGTCGTTCTGGTCGGAGGCCTGAATCGAAAGGATCGCCGCCGCCGCGACCCCCCAGAACGGCATGGAGTTCTCCTTTTGCTCCCTATCCCGACTTGATATAGTTTCTGCTCAACATAGCGGTTAGGGATGGTTATGAAAAGAATTACCACTCTGGTGATCGTCTTCCTCTCGGGCTGCGACGCGAAGCCGGCGCCTCCGGCAGCGCCGAAGCCGGCCGTCCGGGTGTATGCGGCGGCGAGCCTGAAGGAAGTCGCGACGGACATTGCGGCCGAATGGTCGAAGAAATCCGGCCGCCCGGCGCAGTTCCAGTTCGAGGCGACGTCGACGCTCGCCCGCCAGATCCAGGAGGGCGCGCCCGCCGAGATCTTCATCACCGCCGCTCCCGAATGGCTCGACAAGGTGACCGTCACCGAGCGATACGACTGGCTCTCCAACACGCTGGTCTGCGTGGTCCCGAAGGGCGTCCAGGAGTTCGACCTCAGGACGGTCGACAGCCTGGCGCTCGCCAACGAGCAGGTCCCGGTGGGGAAGTATGCCCGCGCGGCGCTCGCCCATCTGGGGATCAAGATCCCCGAGAGAACGATCTACGGGCAGAACGTCCGTGACGTGCTTTCGAAGGTCTCCCAGGGCGGAGCCAAGGCCGGGATCGTCTACTCGACCGACGCCGCCATCGATCCCGGCGTCCGCATCGCCTTCACGTTCCCTCTGGACAGCCACCCCAAGATCCTCTACTCGGTCGGCCTGCTCAAGCCGGACGGGAAGGAGCTCTTCGACGCCCTCCGCGAACCGTGGGCCAGGGAGATGGCGAAAAAGCGCGGCTTTGCCGACTTGAAGTGACGTGGACGCGATCCGACTTTCCGTCACCGTCGGCCTGACCGCCACCTTCCTCAGCCTTCCGTTCGCCGTCGCGGTCGCCTGGATCCTCGAGCGCACCCGGTGGCCGGGTCGCGGTCTCCTCCAGACCGCGGTGATGATGCCCCTGGTGCTTCCTCCGGTCGTCATCGGCTACCTGCTCCTCAAGCTCTTCTCGCCGCGCGGGATCGTGGGACAGGCGCTCGACGCGATCGGGATGCCGGTCGCCTTCCACTGGCTCGGCGCCGTCGTCGCCGCGGCGATCGTCGGATTCCCGCTGTTCGTCATGACGATCGGTCTCGCGATGAAGAACGTCGACCCCCGACTTGAAACCGTCTCGCGGTCCCTGGGGCGGTCTCGATGGGAGACCTTCCGGCGGGTGACGATCCCGCTGTCGTGGCCGGGCATCCTCTCGGGCGCGGCCATTTCGTTCGCCCGCGGACTGGGCGAATTCGGCGCGACGGTCATTCTGGCGGGACGCATCACGGGCGAGACGGAGACGATCCCGCTGGCGATCTACGCGGAGCTCGACAGCCCCGGCGGCGAGACCCGCATCGGCACGATGGTCGTCGCGTCGATCGTGATCTGCCTCTCCTGCGTGCTGATCGCGAGAGGCCTGGACCGGTGGCACCGGCGCCGGCTGGAGCTGGAGCGATGAAGCTCGAGATCGACGCCCGGATCCGGCGCTCGACGGGATTCACCCTCGAAGCGAAGGTCGCCTGCGACGCGCGGGCGCTCGGCCTCGTCGGCCCGAGCGGGAGCGGCAAGTCGACGCTGCTCGACGCGATCGCGGGGATCGAGCCCGGCGCGCGGGTGTCGTTCGACGGCGCCGACCAGACGCGCCTCGCGGTCGAGTTGCGCGGCATCGGGTATGTCACCCAGGACGCGCTCCTCTTCCCCCATCTCTCGGTGCGCGACAACCTGCTTTACAGCCCGAGGGCGGATCTTCTCGGCGACGTCCCCGACGCGCTGGGCATCGGCCATCTCCTCGATCGGATGCCGCGCAACCTCTCGGGCGGCGAGCGGCGGCGCACGGCGCTCGCGCGCGCGATCCTCTCCCGCCCGCGCCTGCTCCTCCTCGACGAGCCTTTCGGCGGCCTGGACGAGACCCGCCGCCGCGAGGCCATGTCGCTGCTCGACCGCGTGCGGCGCAAGTACGAGCTGCCGATGATCCTGGTGAGCCACCTGGCCGACGAGATCATCGGCCTCACCGACTGGACGGTGCGGCTCGAAGAGGGCCGCGTCGTTGGATCGGCCCCGAGCGCCCAGCTTCTCCGCGCGAGCGAAATCCGGATCGACAACTACTTCGAAGGCGTGGTCGTCGGTCCCGGCATCGTCCACGTCGACGGGATCGAGCTCTCGGCGATCCTGCCGCCGAACCTCGAGGGCCACGTCCGGCTCGCGTGCTACGCCCACGACATCCTGCTCGCGACCGAGGTCCCGCAGCACATCTCCGCGCGGAACACGTTCGTCGTCCGGTTTGCGTCGGTCGTCCCCGCGGGCGAGGTCGTGATGGTCGAGATCGAGAAGCCCTCGATCCGGGCGATCCTCACCGCCGAGGCGGCGAAGTCGCTGGGAGTCGTCGCCGGCGGGAGGGGCTTCGCTGTCCTCAAGGCCACGTCGATCGTATACTTGGGGCCCGCATGAAGAACGTTCTCGACGCCTCCGTCGTCTCGTGCCAGCAAAGCGACTCCCATGCCTGGCTGAAGGTCGGCCGTGCCCGGCTCGCGGCGCGCCTGTGGCCGGACATCCGGAAGGGGACGAAGGTCCGGATCTCGATCCGGCCCGAGGACGTCGTCCTCTGCGACGGCCACCCGGGCCGCACCAGCGCGCGGAACGTCCTGCCGGGCCACGTGCGGTCGGTCGCGTTCGTCCGCGAAGGGGCCGAGCTGGCGCTCGACGTCGGCTTCCCGCTCACGGCGCTCCTGACGCGCCGCGGGGTGAAGGAACTGGGACTGCGGCGCGGGTCGGCGGTCTATGCGCTCGTGAAGGCGACCGCCGTCGTGCCGGAGATGCCGCTCCAGGTGAAGATCCGGGTCGCGCTCCAGGGGGCGAACGGGCTGATCGACGTCTCCCGCATGGACCTGCTCCGCGCCGTCGAGCGCGAAGGATCGCTCTCGAAGGGTGCGAAGCGGATGGGAATCACGTACCGCACGGCGTGGGCGTGGGCCCGCGAGATCAACCGCTCGTGGGGGACGCCGCTGCTCGACCGCGCCCACGGCGGGAAGGGCGGGGGCGGGACGACGCTGACGGTCGAAGGCCGCGCCGCGCTGCGCGAAGCGGCGGCGATCGAGACGCGGCATGGGTGAGCTGACGCGCCGCGAACTGCTCGCCACCCTGACCGCGGCCGCGGCGCTCAGACCGCAGCAGAAGAGCTATCGCATCGGCGTGATCTCCGCGGCGATCGAGGGGAAGCCGCAGAAGACCAACGGCCACACCTGGCACTTCGCGCAGTACTTCCATCCCGAGATCAACCTCGCGGCGATCCAGAAGCACCTCGATCCGGGGTCGGGTCGGATGTTCGAGAAGTACCTTCGCAATCCCCGGTACGCCTTCGATCAGCTGCCGTTCCCGGACACGCGGATCACCCACGTCTACGCGAAGCCGGCGGACGGGCTGGACAAGTACGTCGAGGCGTTCCCGGGCGTGAAGATCGCGGCGTCGGCGGAGGAACTGGCGGCGTCGGTCGACGCGGTCTGGCTGGGCGACGCGTCGGGGAAGGGCGAGGACCACTTCGAGCTGATCGCGCCGGCGCTCAAGAAGGGGCTCCCGACGTTCTGCGACAAGCCGATCGGGAAGACGGTCGAGGGGACGCGGAAGATCCTGGAGTTCGCGAAGGCGAACGGCGCGCCCATCATGTCCTCGAGCCTCTTCCGCCACGAGCACGGGATGGAGCAGGCGCTGCGGATGCGCGACTCCGGCGAGTTCGGCCCGATCGAGTTCGTCC
>Ga0134121_10000259_pt1 | contig 62985 bp, 48 predicted proteins | sample KB301_FD_96463 | JGI IMG/M metagenome (GOLD analysis project Ga0134121, IMG submission 96463) | Terrestrial soil microbial communities without Nitrogen fertilizer from Kellogg Biological Station, Michigan, USA - KB3-0-1 | ecosystem: Environmental > Terrestrial > Soil > Unclassified ...
CACCCGATCGGCGTCTCGTCGAGATTGACGTAGACCTGCTTCACCTCGAGGTACTCGTCGAGGCCCCACGGTCCCAGCTCGCGACCGAAGCCCGACTGCTTGAAGCCGCCCCAGGGGGCTTCGACCGGCGTCGGCTGCATGTGGTTCACCCAGACGATGCCGGCGCGCAGCTGGCGCACGGCGCGCATCGCCTTGAACAGGTCGCGCGTCCAGACGGCTGCCGCCAGCCCGTAGTGCGTGTCGTTGGCGATGCGCAGCGCCTCGGCCTCGTCGTCGAACGGGATGACCGACATCACCGGGCCGAAGATCTCCTCGCGCGCGATGGTGGCGTTGTTGTCCACGTCGTAGAAGATCGTCGGGGACACGAAGAAGCCCTTCTCCGCCGCGCCCGAGAGCTTCTCCGGCCGCCCGCCGCCGACCGCGAGCCTGGCTTCGCTTTTCCCCTTGGCGAGATAGCCGAGGACGCGGTCGTACTGCTCCTGCGAGACCAGCGGTCCCATGCGGTTCGCCGGATCGATCCCCGGCCCGACGGGGATGCGCTTCGCCTTCTCGACCATGGCGTCCACGAGCTTCCTGTAGATCGGCCGCTGCACCAGCACCCGGCTGCCGGCCGAGCAGACCTCTCCCTGGTTGATGAAGACGCCGAACAGCGCCCCGTCCACCGCCGCCTCGAAGTCGGCGTCGGCGAAGAAGATGTTCGGGGACTTGCCGCCGAGCTCGAGGGACACGCGCTTCAGCGTGTCGGCGGCCCCCTTGAGGATCGACTTGCCGACGGCGGTCGACCCGGTGAAGCCGATCTTCTCGACTCCCGGGTGGACGACGATCGGCGCCCCCGCCGTCTCGCCGAAGCCGTGCACGATGTTGACGACGCCTTTCGGCACGCCCGCCTCGGCGAACGCCTCGGCGAGCAGGGTGATGGTCACCGGCGTCTGCTCCGCCGGCTTGAGGACGACGGTGCAGCCGGCCGCGAGCGCGGGTGCAATCTTCTGCGACGCCATCATCAGCGGGTAGTTCCACGGGACGATCTGCCCGGCGACTCCGACCGGCTCCTTGAGCGCCAGGCTCAGCGCATTGTCCGGGATGGTCAGCACGTCGCCTTTGATCTTCGTCGCCAGCCCGCCGTAGTACTCGAAGCAGAAAGCGGAGTCACCGAGATCCCCCTCGGCTTCGGCGATCGGCTTGCCGTTGTTGGTCGTCTCCGCCTCGGCGAAGCGGCGCGCGTTGACCTTCAAGTACTCGGCGAGCCGGAACAGGATGCGGCCGCGCTCGCGGGCCGACATCTGCGGCCAGCCGTCCTCGTCGAAGGCGCGCCGCGCCGCGCGCACGGCGCGATCGACGTCCTCGGCGTTCGAGTCGGGCGCCTTGGCGATCGCCTCGCGCGTCGCCGGGTTGAACACGTCGAACGTCTTCTTGGTCACCGAATCCACGAACGCGCCGTCGATGTAGTTCCGCAGAGTCTGCATGGTCATTGGCTCCAGACGAGGCCGAGAGTTTCGTACCAGTTCTTCGGATGGCGCCCTTGCGCCTCGGCGGGGTCGAGAGGCACCGGGTAGTTCGGATCGCCCACGAGGCGGAGGGGGCACGCCGCCACCAGCTTCGCGTACAGGCGCTCGTTCGCTTCGCTCGTCTCCATGTCCATGGTGATGACGAGGCGGCCGCCGGGCTTCAGCACGCGGACGAACTCGCGCATGCAGGCGGGCCACAGGTCGTGCGGGATGTGCTCGATGACGCTCAGGCAGAAGACGCGGTCGAAGTGGCCGTCGGGGAAGTCCATCTTCTGCGCCATGAAGGGCCAATAGTGCAGGCGCTGGGACGTGCCGTCCTTCGGCAGGCCCCACAGAGTGCGGATGCCCACGACGCGGAAGGCCGACTGCTTGGCGAGCGTGCGCGTGTTCTTCCAGGCGCTGCGACCGGGGTCCCAGGCGAAAAAGCGTCCCTGGTCGAGGGACGGATCGACGACGTGCGCGTCGTGACCGCGCGCCGCGAGCCAGGGCGCGAACGGGCTCCCGCCGCCGCCGACGTCGAGGACACGAAGCGGCCTACCGTCGAAATCGGCGGCGAAGACCGCCCACGGGTATTCCCACGCCCGCGACCAGTGGTCGTAACCGGTCATGGTCTGCAGCCGGCGGTGCTTCAGGAGGATCGGCCGGAACCAGCGCGGCTGCCGCTGGAGCGACAGATGCAGCATCTCGCCGTAGACGGCGCGCCATGCCGGGTCGGCGGCCTCGCGCATGTCGAGGAGCCTCGAAGCCGCGGACGCTTCCCGCTGTGGCATGCGGGCATCTTATACTTGCGCCCCCTCGATGGGAGGACTCGACTCGATGGATGGCCGTCTGTCGTTCCGGGTGAAGCGCACGCTTCTCGTTTCCACCGTCCTGGTCTTCGTTGTTGCGTTCGGGCTGCCGCCGGAGCGGGCGTCGGCGCAGGGGCACGACGGACATGCGGCCGGGCCCGCGGCCGCGCCGACGTCGCCGAAGCTCCTGGGCGGGCTCTCGGATCACACGCATCCGATCGCGACGTCGAGCCCCGAGGCGCAGAAGTACTTCGACATGGGGCTCAACCTCTCCTTCGCCTTCAACAAGGAGGAATCCGAGCGGGCGTTCCGCAAGGCGGCCGAGCTCGACCCGAAGGCGCCGATGCCGCAGTGGGGCATCGCCTATGCGCTCGGTCCCGACATCAACACGCCGCGCATTCCGGATCGGGACAAGGGGGCGTTCGAGGCCATCACGAAGGCGCGCAGCCTCGCCGCGTCGGGAGCCGAGGCCGAGCGCGACTACATCGAGGCGATGGCGCCGCGCTACTCGAACGACCCGAAGGCCGACCTGCGCGCCCTCGACGAGGCGTACCGGGCGGCGATGAAGCAGGTGACGCAGAAGTATCCCGACGACCTCGACGCCGCGACCATCTACGCCGAGAGCGTGATGGACCTGAACCCGTGGAAGTTCTGGGGCCCCGACGGCAAGCCGGCGGCGGACACGCCGGAGATCCTCGACGTGCTCGAATCGGTGCTGCGCCGCGACCCGGGGCACATCGGCGCGAACCATTTCTACATCCACGCCGTCGAGGCTTCGCCCAACCCGGCGCGGGCGTTGCCGAGCGCGCAGCGGCTCCTGACCGCCGCGCCGGCGGCCGGGCACCTCGTGCACATGCCCGGGCACATCTTCCTGCGCACGGGAGATTTCGCCGACACGGTGGCGACCAACCAGAAGGCCGTCGCCGCCGACGAGGCGTTGTTCAAGGACTTCGGCAAGACGGCGATGTATCCCATCATGTACTCCACGCACAATTCGCACTTCGTGGCATACGGCAGCATGATGGCCGGCATGAAGGACAAGGCGATCGCGGCGGCCGATCGGGTGGGCAAGGAAAACGCCGAGTTCACTCCGCCGGGGGATCTCGACCCGGTGATGGGGCCCTTCCTCGAGATGTACGGCGAGTACTCCATCTCCGCCCGCTGGCGCTTCGGCATGTGGGATGACATCCTGAAGCTCCCGGCCCCGGACAAGCGCTTCGTCATCGACACGGCGATGTGGCACGCGGCCCGTGGCGTGGCGCAGGCGGCGAAGAAGAACCTCGCGGCGGCCCGGGAAGAGAAGAAAGCCTTCGGCGAGCTGCGCGACAAGATCCCGCCGACGTGGGCGCACGCCTTCGCGCCGGCGCAGGATTACCTCGCGGTCGCGGGACACGTGCTCAACGCCCGCATCCTCGAATCGGTCGGCGACAAGGATGGGGCGATCGCCGCGTGGAACGCGGCGGTGCAGGCGCAGGACAACCTGCCGTACAACGAGCCGCCCGAGTGGTTCTATCCCGTGCGCGAGTCGCACGGCGGGGCGCTGTTGCGCTCGGGCCGCGCCGCCGAGGCGGAGAAGGTGTTCCGCGCCGACCTCGACCGCAACCCGCGCAACGCGCGGTCCCTGTTCGGCCTGTGGAAGAGCCTCGAAGCGCAGAAGCGGACGGCCGACGCCGCCCTCGTGAAGCGCCAGTTCGACACGGCGTGGAAGGACGCGACCGTCAAGCTCGACGTGAAGGATCTCTAGGAGACGACCGACGATGATCGATTTCAGCCTGAGCGAGGAGCAGCAGCAGCTCCAGGGCCTCGCCCGCGAGTTCGCCGAGAAGGAAATCGTCCCGAACGCGGCGCACCACGACGAGACCGGCGAGTTCCCGCGCGCCATCTGCCAGAAGGCCTGGGACCTCGGGCTCATGAACACGCACATCCCGGCGGAATACGGCGGCGCCGGCCTCGGCGTCGTGGACGGCTGCATCCTTGCCGAGGAGATCGCCCGCGGCTGCACCGGCATCGGCACCGCCATGGAGGCGAACACGCTGGCCGAGGGGCCGATCATCGTCGGCGCCTCCGACGAGCAGAAGCGCCGCATCCTCACCCCGATGACCGAGCAGTTCCGCCTCGCCGCCTACTGCGTCACCGAACCCCAGGCCGGCTCCGACGTCGCCGGCATGAAGACGACGGCGCGCAAGGTCGGCGACGACTACGTCCTCAAGGGCCAGAAGATGTGGATCACCAACGGCAGCACCGCCGACTGGTACTTCGTCGTCGCCTACACCGACGAGAGCCAGAAGCACCGCGGCATGAGCGCCTTCTACGTGCCGCGCGACACGCCGGGCATCGAGGTCGGCAAGAAAGAGAAGAACATGGGGCAGCGCTGCTCCGACACGCGCGCCATCACCTTCAACGACGTCAAGGTTCCGAAGAAGGACCTCATCGGCGCCGAGGGGAAGGGCTGGATGCTGGCGATGGCGGCCTTCGACCACTCGCGCCCCATCGTCGCCGCCGCCGCGGTCGGGCTGGCGCGCTCCGCCATGGATCACGCGGTCCGCTACTCGAAGGAGCGCACCGCCTTCGGCGTGCCGATCCACAAGCACCAGGCGCTCGCCTTCATGGTGGCGGAGATGGCGATGAAGGTCGAGGCGGCGCGCCTGCTGGTCTGGCAGTCGGCCTGGAAGATCGACCGGGGCGAGCGCAACACCCGCGAGGCGGCGATGGCCAAGGCGTTCGCGGCGGATTCCGCCATGCAGGTCGCCACCGACGCGGTGCAGATCTTCGGCGGCTACGGCTTCAACAAGGAATACCCGGTCGAGAAGCTGATGCGCGACGCCAAGATCTTCCAGATCTACGAGGGCACGTCGCAGATCCAGCGCCTCATCATCGCCCGGGAGATCTACGAGCGCGGCTAGGAGCCGGTGCGGGCCTCGGAGCGGCGCCGGCCGGGGCGTTGCAGATCGAGGAGCGGTGCGAGCGCCCGCGCGATCTTCGGCGCCAGCCGCTCGGCAGCGCCGCGGCGGCGGAAGAGCGCCTGGTTCATCTCCAGCTCGAGGCACGGCAGGTCGTGGTGCGTGCCGTGCCGGTGGATCGAGTACATCATCCCGGCGATTCCCGAGTAGGGCTCGTTCTCGCGCACCTCGAACCCCTCGCGCCGCAGGCCGCGCATCAGGCGTTCCGCGTGCCCCCGGCTGCGGTCGAACAGCACCCCCATGTCGAACTCGCGGCGGCGTCCCTCGTAGAGCGGCGTGAAGGAGTGCACCGACAGCAGGAGCGGCCGCGCGCCGCGCACGGCGAGGCGCAGAATGGCGCGGTCGATGGCGTCGTGGTACGGGAGGTGGAAGGCGCCCATGCGCCGCTCCACCTCGGCCGGCGTCACGCGCGCGTTCCACGAGATCTTCACCCAGCCCGCCTCGCGACGGATGAGGCTCGGATCGACGACGGCGCGATTCAGGTCGACGACGAGACGCGACACGCCGCCCCCGACGGCCGCGGCGCCGAGCCGGCGGGCCAGGCGCCGCGCGACTTCCCACGCGCCGATGTCCGAGGCCCAGTGGGTGTGGAGGAGCGCCCGCTCGGCCTCGGTGCGCGGCCGGCAGCCGCGCGGCAGCCGGTTCGAGGCGTGTTCGCATGTCAGAACGAGCGGCGTTGCAGGACGCGCGCACGGGATCGACTTCAGCGACGGAACGGCGCGGGGATTCACGTCAGATGGAGAAGGCGCGCGCCTCGCGATGGAACCGCACGATGATGGCCTGGGCGACTTCGACGGGGCGTCCCTCTTGAAGGGCGGGAGAGAAACGCCAGTTCGCGACGGTCCGCAGCGCCTCGTCTTCGAAGCCGAACCCCCAGCTCGAGCACTCCAGGACCTCGAGCGGCTCGACCGAGCCGTCGCGATGGACGGTGATCGTCACCACGACGGTGGCGTCCCAGATTCCCGCGCGCGCCGCGGCGGGCGGAAAGGCCGGCCTCTCGCGATCGATCAACCGCGGAACCCGGATCCGCTCGGCGGAGCCGCCCGAGCCGGGCGACCCGGGCTGGCCGGGCCCCGCCCCGGAGGCGCTCGACGGAACCGCGGCCGGCGGCGGGGCCGCTGACGACGGAACCGCCGCTGCGAGGATCAGCCAGGCGGTCAGCAGGGTGAAGCGTGGCGGGATGCTCATGCGTTGAGTGTGCCACATCGCAGTTCTTCCCTCCGCGTGGTCAGCTCCCCGGGACCGGGAGGACGACTTCACGCTCTCGATCGAGCCCGATCTTCGGTGTCTCGCCCTCGGGGGCGGGTCGCCAGCGGCCGATGGTGACGCGGACGTTCCCATCCTTGTTCTTCAAGGTCAGCACGTGGCTCTCGAAGTCGCTCAGGCGCGGGTGCTCGGACAACTCCTCTCCTTCGACGGCGTCGATGCAGTCCCAGGGCTTGACGCCGGCTTTTCCGGCGGCGCCCTCGGCGAGCAGGTCGACGAAGAAGACGGCGGGGTGCACCGCGAGGCCGACCCGCGCCTGCGGATCCTCCGAGAGCCGGACCTCCAGGGTGAGCGTGCGCGGCGGTCCGGCCTGGAAATCGAAGCGACGGATCTTCACGGCGACGGGACCCTTCCGGGCAGCGTTCTTCAAACCCGCGGCGAAATCTTCGATGCTCGGGACGTCATCGATGGTCGTGCCGCCGTAACTCTCAAGAACGTCGCCGATCCGCAGACCGGCCTTCTCGGCCGGGCTTCCCGCCGCCACATCGGCGATGACCAGGGCGTGCAGGAGCCTCGATCCCCACAGCGCCTTCAGCGAGTCGGCCGCAGCCGACGGCGATGCGGCGGAGGGCGTTGGCGACGACGGTGGGGCGGCCGAAGCAGCCACGGGAGCCGTGGTCGCTCCCACGGCCAGCCAGAGCCACGCGGATGTCGTGATGACCTGTGGGCTCATGCGCAGCATTCTACGCCTCGGCGCCTGTGTCAGAATCCGGGGCCATGGGCGCAACTCCACGACGGATCCCCGGGCGATGAGCGACATCCAGCGCGACGAGCCGGCGTTCCACAAGCTCATCGGCGCCCGGCTCACCGAGAAGGCCGGCGGCCGGGCCCGCTACGAGCTGACGGTCGGCCCCGATCACCTCAACCGCCGCGGCGTGGCGCACGGCGGCGTTGCCGCGTCGCTGCTCGACATGGCGCTCGGCACCGCGGTCGTCTCCGCCATCGCCCCCGAGGAATGGACCGGCACGATGCAGATCTCGGTGCAGTACCGCGAGCCCATCTTCCCCGGGGTGATCACCACCGAGGGGCGCATGGCCCGCCGCGGCCGCACCGCCGCCTTCGCCGAAGGGGAAGTCCGCGACGCCGAGGGGAAGATCCTCGCGACCGCGCAGGGGACCTGGACCATCTGGCCGTCGCGACCGGCATCCAGGCCGCGCGGCTGACAGCCGGATGCGCCTTCTGACGCGAACCACGTTGACAGACCCGCGCCCTTGGGCGTATAGACCCTCCCAAGTTCTCGCCGCCTAGCTGACAGACAGACATCACGCCCGTGCCGCGCCGCAGGCACCGACGCACAGACCCGCGCCCTCGCGGGAATGAGGTCGTTCATGCACCTGCGGACGTCCGCCGGCCGTCGTCCTGTCCTCTTCACCCTCGTTCTCGCGGCGTCCTTGGCGCTGCCGGTGATCGCCTCGGTGCACTCGCGGCGGAGCATCGCACGGGGAGCTGCGGCCGGCGTCAAGACGCCGGATTCGCCCGCCACGCCGCCCGCGGCCCTGTCTCCGGGCGCCGCGACCGCCCGGGTCGAGCCGAAGCCCGCACCGGCCGCCTCCATCAGGCCGGCGTTGACCTGCGAGGCATCTTGCGCAGACAACGATCCGTGCACGGTGGACCGCTGCGATCCGACGACCGGCCAGTGCGTGCACCCGGCCGTGGTGTGCGAGGACTTCAACCCCTGCACGGTGGATTCATGCGAGCCCGACCTGGGTTGTCGCTTCGCCCCGGTCCCCGACGGGATCGAGTGCGGCACGAACCCCTGCATGGCCCCGAGCCTCTGCCAGGCGGGGGAGTGCGTCCAGGGCCACACCCTCTGCGACGACGGCAACGACTGCACCAACGACTCCTGCGACGCCACGGGGCAGTGCGAGCACTTCGCGTACACCTGCGACGACGGCAACGGCTGCACCCTCGATGCCTGCGACGCGGCGACCGGGCAGTGCCATCACACGCTGCTGCCGGAGGGCGCGTCGTGCGACGATCACAATGCCTGCACGACGGCCACTTCCTGCCATAACTTCGGGATGGGAGTGCAGTGTGTCGGCACGACCACACCGGGGGCGGCCTGCAACGACCAGAACCCCTGCACGATCAACGACCTCTGCCTCGACGCGGGTCCCGGCTACTCGTACTGTCAGGGGACCTACCGCGATTGCAACGACTCCGACGAGTGCACGCAGGATTACTGCGATGGCAACACGGGGCAGTGCCAGCACCCGGCCACCCAGTGCGACGACCGGAACCCCTGCACCATCGACTCGTGCGATCCCGCCACCGGGTGTCACAACAGCCAGCTCGAGGTGGGCTCGGCGTGCGACGACCTGAATGGGTGCACGGTCGACGATGAATGCCGGTTCGGCAACAACGGGTTCAATTGCTACGGCACGGCCACGCCCGGGGCGGCCTGCGACGACCTCAGTCCCTGCACCACCGGGGATACTTGTCAGTCGCAATTCGGGAATGTGTACTGCGCGGGAACGTACCTCGAGTGCAGCGATGGCAACGCCTGCACCAATGACACCTGCTCTTACCTCGACGGCGGATGCATCAGCGGGCCGGCGTTCTGCAACGACTTCAACTCCTGCACGGATGATTCCTGCTCGATGGAGAGCGGCTGCCAGCACGCGCCGCACCCCGAGGGCTCCGTCTGCGACGACCTCAACACGTGTTCCACGGGGGACGTCTGCCAGGGCGGGCGCTGCGTCGGGCCGGTGCCGGTGACCTGCGACGACCAGAGGGCCTGCACCCTCGACTACTGCGACCCCAAGGGCGCCGAGGTCTCCTGTCTGCACCTGACCGTCGATTGCGACGACGGCAACCCGTGCACCGACGACTCCTGCCGCGAGCCCGACGGGACGTGCCTCTTCGTGCCGCGCCCCGACGGCGAAGCGTGCGACGACCACAGCGCCTGCACCCAGGGGGAGAGCTGCCAGGGGGGCCAGTGCGCGGCCACCGGGACGACCGCCTGCGACGACGGCAACCCGTGCACGACCGACGTGTGCGATCCGGCGACCGGCGGGTGCCTGTTCCTGCCGATCTCCTGCGACGACGGCAACGGCTGCACGGCCGACTCCTGTGATGTCGCGACCGGACAATGCGTCCACAGTGCGTCCCCCTGCGACGATGGCGACGCCTGCACCGATGATCTCTGCGATGCCGCCGGCCAGTGCCAGCACACGCCCACCGTCTGCAACGACGGCAACGTCTGCACCATCGACAGCTGCGACCCGGCGACCGGCTGCACCGCTTCGCCGGGCCCCGACGGAAAGATCTGCGACGACCGGAATGCCTGCACGAGCCAGGATCGCTGTAGCGCGGGACAATGCGTCGGGGTGCCCTTGCACTGCGACGACGGGAACACCTGCACCGTCGACAGCTGCGATCCGCGCGAGGGGCGCTGTCGGAACCTCACGGTACCGGACGGCACATCGTGCGACGACCACGACGCCTGCACCCAGGGCGACCAGTGCGCCCACGGGCAGTGCATCAGCGGCGGCCCGCCCCCGGCCTGCGACGACGGCAGCGCCTGCACGCGCGACTCCTGCGACCCGGCGACCGGCTCCTGCCGCTTCCTGGCGGTCGCCTGCGACGACGGCAATCCCTGCACGGCTGACTCCTGCGATCCGGGATCCGGGTGTCACTTTGATCCGCTGCCCAACGGCACGGCGTGCCCCGGCCACGACCTCTGCGTGACCGGAGAATCGTGCCAGTACGGGCAGTGCCTCGGCGTGGCAAAGAACTGCGACGACGGTGAAACCTGCACCTACGACTACTGCGATGGGTCGACCGGCCTGTGCCATCACAATTCGAGCTGCGACGACGGCAATCCCTGCACCGACGACTTCTGCGGCGGCGAGGTCGGCGGCTGCACTCACGTTCTCCGCGACCCCGGATCGGCTTGCGATGACGGCAACGTCTGCACCACCGACGACGCCTGCGTGGCCACCGAGATGGGTGTGACCTGCCAGGGGACGATCACCCCGGGGGCGGCCTGTGACGATCAGAACCCCTGCACGCACGACGACCTCTGCCAGGTTTCCGGGACGCAGTCCTACTGCCAGGGGACCGTGGTGGAGTGCGGCGACGGCGAGATCTGCAACCGCGACTACTGCGACCCGCAGACGGGGCAGTGCGCGCACGACCCGCTCAACTGCGATGACCGCAATCCGTGCACCATCGATTCCTGCGGCCCCGCGGAAGGGCAATGCACCCACCAGGCGGTGGCGCAGGGAACGTCGTGCAACGACCCCTCCGGGTGTTTGACCGGCAGCACCTGTACACAAGGGCCGAAAGGTGGAATGACGTGCAGCGGCGGCACGCCCAGCATCGGCGCCCCCTGCGACGATCACAACTCCTGCACCGACCTGGATCGGTGCAAGAGCGACGGACGCGGCGGCGCCCTCTGCGCCGGAGGCGCGGGCGTCAACTGCGAGGACGGGCTGTCCTGCACCATCGATTACTGCGATCCCAGCATCGGCGCATGCCGTCAGCAGCCGGCCACGTGCGACGACGGCGACGCGTGCACCCTCAATGCCTGCAGCGAGGAGGGCGGCGGGACCTGCACGGCGGAGCCGGCGTCGCTCCACGAGGTGTCGGAGCTCGATTTCACCACCCAGACCGGATTCGGCTGGTCGGCGACACCCGCGGCGGAGTGGAACTCCTACCGTGGGACGATCCCGATCCACTACCTCGGCAGCCGGCTTCCCGGATCGGTCTACGACCACGTCTGCTTCGAGAGTGCCGACGCCGCGTCGAACGGTCCGCTGGGGTCGAGCGACGCGGAGGATCCGCCTCCCGGCACCGCCTTCTACTACGACGCGACCGCGGAGAGCAGCTGCGGGGAAGGGCCGCTCGGGAAGGACTCGGCGGGCAACGTCAGGCCGAACCCGGCGCCCTGCCCGACGCCTCCGTAGCGGAGGGGCCGGCGCTCAGCCCTCGGGCCAGTAGCGCTCAGTGACGATCTTCTCCTGGGTGAAGAAGGAGACGATCGACTTCCCCTGCGCCTTGATGTGGGAGAACTGCGACGCCTTCATGCCGCCGAACGGCAGCGACGCGACGGGCGCGGGGATGCCGACGTTGACGCCGATCATGCCGGCCTGCGTCTCCATCTTGAAGCGGCGCGCCCAGTAGCCGTTCTGCGTGTAGATCGAGGCTCCGTTGCCGTATGGGTGGCAGTTGATGATCGCGATGGCGTCGTCGAGGGTCTCGGCGCGCAGCATCACCTGCACCGGGCCGAAGATCTCCGTCTGGTGCACCTGCATGCCCGGCTTCACGTCGGCGAAGACGGTCGGGCCGACGAAGTGGCCGCGCTCGCGCCCCTTCACGGCGAGGCCGCGGCCGTCGAGCACGAGCCGCGCCCCTTCCGCCACGCCGGTGTCGATCATCTGGTGGATGAAGGAGCGTGACTGCGCGCTGATGACCGGGCCCATCACCATCGCTTCGTTCGCGACGGCGGGGTCGAGCGGATCGGCGACGCGCACCTGCTTCGACGCGGCGACGAACTGCTCGACGACGTCGGCGTAGTGCGAGCCACCGACCGCCACGATGGCGGACGACGCCATGCAGCGCTGCCCGGCGCAGCCGTAGCCGGAGGTGATCATGTTGCGCACCGCCTCGTCGAGCTTGGCGTCGGGCATGACCACCAGGTGGTTCTTGGCGCCGCCCATCGCCTGGAAGCGCTTGTTCGCCGCGACACAGGCCGAGGCGATGGCCTGGCAGGTGGCGGAACGCCCGACCACCGAGATGCCGGCGACGTCCGGGTGCGCGATGAGCGCCTCGCTCACGCCGCGATCGCCGTTGACGAGATTGACGACCCCGGCGGGAAGCCCCGCCTCGGCCAGCCACTCCATCAGGAGCTGCATCGTTGCGGGCACCAGCTCCGAGGGCTTCAGCACGAAGGTGTTGCCGCTGGCCACGGCGTACGGCAGGAACCAGAAAGGCACCATCGCCGGGAAGTTGAACGGCGCGATCATCCCGAAGACGCCGATGGGAAGCCTCAGCACCTCGCCGTCGATCCCGGGCGCAGCACCCACCAGCTTGTCCCCCTGCTGGAGGATCGGCATGCCGCAGGCGACCTGGACGTTCTCGATGGTGCGGTCGATCTCGGCGCGCGCGTCGGGGATCGACTTGCCGTTCTCTTCCACGAGGGCGCGCACCAGCGTCTCGCGGCGCTGCCGGATGAGCGACTCGAGACCGAAGAGGGGAGCGACCCGCTTGTCGGCCGGCGTCGCGGCCCAGGCCGGGAAGGCCGCCTTCGCCGCCGCCACCGCCGCCGCGACATCGTCGGCGCCCGAGAGAGGCACTTCGCCGATGACCTCACCGGTCGCCGGGTTCTCGACCGGCAGCCAGGAGGCGCGCGCCGGCTCGACGAACCGGCCGCCGATGTGGTTCTTCAGACGTTGCTTGCTCACTGGGGCGCCTCCTCGTCGAGCGCCAGGTGGAAGCGGTGCATGAAGCGGTGAACCACCGGCGCCACCAGGACTCCGATGATGGTCAGGAAGGCCACCCCGCTGAACAGAGCGTAGAGGCCGGCGAAGATCTTGCCGCCGGTCGTGTCGAGCGCCGTGATCTCCCCCATGCCGGTCAGGATCATCGAGGCGTTCAGGAAGGAGTCGGTCCAGTCGAGCCGCACGAACAGGTGGTAACCGAGCATGCCGATCCCGAGCGAGACGACGATGAGCCCCGCCGCGATGGCCGCGTTGCGCAGCAGCCGCCGCACGAAGTCCTGGCGCGGCAGGAGCGGCGCGCTGTGGTGCTCGTAGCGGAAGAAGCTGACGTGCTGCGGGTGCGACCGGCGGCCGGCCACGGTCACGCCAGGACTTTGGCGATCCGCTCCAGCGCCCAGTCGGCCTCTTCGCGGCTGATCACCAGCGGCGGCGCGAAGCGGATCACCTGGCCGTGCGTCTCCTTGGCGAGGATGCCGAGCGCCATCAGCTTCTCGCAGTAGGGACGGGCGGTGCCGTGGTCGTCCTTGATGTGCACGCCGATGAGCAGGCCACGGCCGCGCACTTCACGGACGTGCGGCGAGTTCATGGCCCGCAGGCGCTCCATGAAGTAGCGCCCCATCTCGTCGGATTTCTGCGCCAGCTTCTCGTCCACCAGCACGTCGAGCGCCGCCAGGCCGACGGCGCACGCCAAAGGGTTCCCGCCGAACGTCGAGCCGTGGTCGCCGGGACGGTAGAGGCCGAGCGTCTCCTTCTTTCCGATGACCGCCGAGACCGGCATGAAGCCGCCGCCGAGCGCTTTGCCGACGACGTAGAGATCCGGGTGCACGCCCTCCCAGTCGCTGCAGAACATCTTCCCGGTGCGCCCGAAGCCGGTCTGGATCTCGTCGGCGATGAGCAGCACGCGGTTCTTCCGGCACAGCTCGAGCGCCGCCTTGAGGTAACCGGCCGGTGGGATCAGGATCCCCGCCTCGCCCTGAATCGGCTCGACCAGAAAGCCCACGGTGTTCGGCGTGATCGCCTGCTCGAGCGCCTTCAGGTCGCCGTACGGGATGAGCTTGAAGCCCGGGGTGAAGGGGCCAAAGTCCTCCTTGTACTGCGGCTCGGAGGAGAACCCGACGATGGTCGTGGTGCGACCGTGGAAGTTGTCGGTGCAGACGATGATCTCCGCACGGTCGGCGGCGACCTTCTTCACCTGGTAGCCCCACTTGCGCGCCGTCTTCACGGCGGTCTCGACCGCCTCGGCGCCGGAGTTCATCACCAGCGCCATCTCCATCCCGGCGAGCCGGCAGAGCTTCTCGCAGAACGGCCCGAACAGCTCGTTGTGGAAGGCGCGCGAGGTGAGGGTGATCTTGTCCGCCTGGTCCTTGAGCGCCTGCACGATGCGCGGGTGGCGGTGGCCCTGGTTGAGGGCCGAGTACGCCGACAGCATGTCCATGTAGCGGTTCCCGTCCGGGTCGTACACCCACACCCCTTCGCCTTTCACCAGCACCACCGGCAGCGGGTGGTAGTTGTGGGCGCTCCACTTCTCGGCCTGCTCGATGAGCGTCTGGGTGGATGCGGACGCGGCCTTGCTCGACGGGGTCATGGATTGGTCTCCGGCGTGTGAAGCGCAAGAATACACCAGACCTGATGTACCTTCTGCGCTCATGCCCCTGGCCCCAGGCTCGCGCATCGGTCCCTACGAAGTCCTCGCCCCACTGGGGGCTGGAGGGATGGGGGAGGTCTACCGGGGACGTGACACGCGACTGGGGCGCGAGGTCGCGCTGAAGTCGCTGCCGGCCGCCATGGCGTCGGACCCCGACCGCCTCGCCCGCCTCGAGCGTGAGGCGAAGCTCCTGGCAGCGCTGAGCCATCCGAACATCGCCGCCATCTATGGGATCGAAGAGGAGGCCGGCTCCCGCGTCCTCGTGCTCGAGCTGGCGGCGGGGGAGACGCTCGGCCAGCGCCTCGAGCGCGGCCCGATGCCGTTCGAAGACATCGTGGCGGTGGCGCGGCAGATCGTCGCCGCCCTCGAGGCGGCGCACGAGCGCGGCATCGTTCATCGCGACCTGAAGCCGGACAACGTCAAGGTCGCGCCGGACGGCGGCGTGAAGGTGCTCGACTTCGGCCTCGCCGCGGCCTTCGGCGGGGTGGCCGGCGCCTCCGACCCGGGCGGCATGCTGTCGCAGTCGCCGACGATGTCGGCCCGCATGACCGCCGCCGGCATGCTCCTCGGCACCGCGGCCTACATGAGCCCGGAGCAGGCGCGCGGCAAGCCGGTGGACAAGCGGGCCGACATCTGGGCCTTCGGCGCCGTGTTGTTTGAGATGCTCGTGGGGAAGCGCCTCTTCGATGGCGAGACGGTCACCGATCTTCTCGCCGCGGTGCTGCGCCAGGACGTCGACTGGAGCACGCTGCCGGCCTCGACCCCGGCGCCGCTGCGGCGCCTGTTGCGCCGTTGCCTCGAGCGCGACCCGCAGCGGCGCCTGCGCGACATCGGCGAGGCGCGGCTGGTGCTGGAGGACCTCGCGGCCGGAAAGAGCGATGCGGCGGAGGCGGCCGGCGCACCGCCGGCGGTCGCCACACCGGCAGCCGGACTCCCGGCCCGGCGCGCGGCGGCGCTCGTCGCGGGCGCTCTCGCCCTGGCGGTGCTCGCGGGGATCGGCGGCTACCTCCTGCATGGATCGCCGCCGCAGGCGCTCCGTGCGCCGAGCCGCCTCTCCTTTTCCCTCCCGGCGACCGCCAGCCTCCAGACCCTCGACGATCGGCAGACCATCGCCATTTCGAAGGACGGCCGCACCCTCGTCTTCAGCGCCATCGACGGCGGGACGACGCGCATCTTTGTGCGCCGGCTCGACGCCGCGAGCGCGGTCCCCATTCCGGGAACCGAAGGGGGCGAGGACCTGTTCCTTTCTCCCGACGGAGCCTGGGTCGCCTTCACCGCCGACGGCAAGCTGCGCAAGGCGCCGCTCGGCGGCGGCCCCTCGGTGACCTTGTGCGAGGCGGGACAGTCCCGCGGCGGCGTCTGGGGCGAGGACGGCACCATCGTCTTCAGCCCCGAGGTCACCTCGGGCCTGGTGCGGGTTCCCGCGACGGGGGGCGTGCCGCAGCCGGTGACGACCCCTGATGCCGCCAAGGGAGAGCGTTCGCACCGCTGGCCGGAGTTCCTGCCGGACGGGCACTCGGTCCTGTTCACCGTCGGTGTGCTGGAGAAGCCGGGAGACTACGACGATGCCGCGATCGACGTCGTCGATCTGAAGACCGGCGCCCGCCATACCGTCTACCAGGGGGCGAGCATGGCCCGCATGGCGCCCTCCGGCCAGCTGCTGGTCGCGTCGCGCGGGGTCATCTCCGTCGTTCCCTTCGATGCTGCGCAGGGAAAGACCACGGGCGCGGCGGTCCCGGCGCTCGAAGGCGTCTCGGGGGATCCGTCGAGCGGCGTGGTGTTCTTCGGGGTCGCCCTCGACGGGACGCTCGCTTACCTCGCCGGAGGGCCCGCGGGGCGGGATCGGGACGTCGTCTGGGTCGACCGGGATGGCAAGGTCACGCCGGTCGGCCTGCCGCCGCGCGAGTACCGCGACGTCCATTTCTCCCCGGACGGGACGCGCCTGCTCCTCAGCGAAGGGCCCGGCTCGGGACGGCAGAGCGACATCTCCGTCCACGATCTCGTCCACGGCACGACGCTGCGCTTGACCTCCGATGGACTGTCGGGGACGGCGGTCTGGGCTCCGGACGGCCGGTCGGTCGTCTACGACGCGTACGCCCAGCACGCCATCGTGCGCCGGGCGGCGGACGGGAGCGGCGAGCCGGTGCTGATCCGCGCGCACAGCGGCCTGCTGATGAACCCGTCGGCCATGCTGCCGGACGGGTCGGAGATCTTCCTCAGCCGCTCGGGGCTTCCGTCGAAGGGGGACATCATGACGCTCGCGATGGACGGCAGCAGCGACCTGCAGCCGTACATCGCCACCGCGGCCCACGAGGTCGAGGCGATGCCGTCGCCGGACGGAAAGCTGCTCGCCTACACGGCCGTCGAGCGGGCCGACCCGGCCATCATGGTGCAGTCGTATCCCGGCCCGGGCGGACGCTGGCAGGTGTCGGAGGGTCCGGCCGTGTCGGCCCGCTGGTCGAAGGACCAGCGGCACCTGTTCTTCCTCAGCCAGCAGTCGGTGATGGACGTACCGGTGACCGGCACGTCGCCGTTCACCTACGGCCGGCCGGAGAAGAGCATCAGCCTGCGCGATCTGCGCACCGCCCCGCGCTGGGGGAGCAGCCAGTACGACGTCACGCCTGACGGCAAGCGCTTCATCTTCATCATCGATCGACTGCGCGAGCAGTCGCCGCAGCAGGTGAACGTCATCCTCAACTGGACCGACGAAGTGGGCCGGCTGGCGCCGGCCACGCGCTAGCTAGAGCGCCAGGCGGGTGCCGAGGCCGCGGGCGATCGCCTGCTCGAGGACGATCGGGGCCGTGGCCATGTCCTCGAGGGCGAGGCCGAGGTTCATGCAGACGAGGCGCTCCTTCGCGTTGCGGCGCCCCTCCTTCTTGCCGGCGAGCACCTCCCCCAGGTCGGCGTAGACCTCGGGAATCTTCTGGAAGTAGTCGCCGCCCTCGCGGGTGTGCAGGAGCTGCGCCGTATCGTCGGTGTAGAAGCGGTCGGCACGCTTCATCGCGGCGGGAGTCCAGTAGGAGTCGTAGTCGAGCGGCACGCCGAGCGCCCCCTCGGAGAACCACTCGGCCAGAAGCGCCGGCTCGGGACGGCGCTTGATCGGGCCGGCGGTGACGACGACGTCGCAGCCCTCGACCGCGCCGCGCGGCTCGTCCACCGGGACGAACCGCACCTTGCGATGGTGCGGCTGCTGTTCGGCGGCGTAGGCGCGCGAGCGCTCGGGGTGGATGTCGTACGCGCGCACCTCGGCCAGACCGGGCAGCGCGACCGCCAGAGCCTCGAGGTTTGTGCGCGCCTGCACGCCGCAGCCGAGGATGCCGATCGTCGCCGCCCCCGGCTTCGCCAGCCGCTTCGCGGCGACGGCGGTGGCGGCGCCGGTCCGCTTGGCGGTGATCCAGGTGGCGTCCATCACCGCCTTCGGAAGCCCGGTCTCGGCGTCGTTCAGGATGAGGAGCCCGGTGATGTACGGCAGCCCCTTCGCCATGTTGCCCGGGAAGCCGCTCACCCATTTCATCCCGGCCGCGCCCATGGCGCCGATGAGCGCCGGCATGGCGTGGATGAAGTTGTCGTTGCCGGTCGGTCCCGGATGAATCCCCGGCTTCGGCGGCATCTCGGTGCGGCCGTGCCCCTTCTCGAGGAACGCCGCTTCGAGCCGCTCGATGATCGCCGGCATGGTCACGCCGGCCGCCTCCACGTCGGCGCGCGACAGATAGAGGATGTCGCCGCGGCCGATCGCCCCGGCACCGCCGCCGCCGGCCGCGCCCCCTTCGCCTTCGCGCCGCGGCGCGCGGACCCGGCTCATCGCTGCGCCTCGCGCACCGGGCCCGCGATCGGTGTCCCGGCGGGGAAGTCGAGCGTGCGGGTCGGGAAGGGGATGACGATTCCCTCGCGTTGGTAACGATCGCTCAGCCGCTTGAGGAACTCGTGGCGCACGTCATTCGAGGCCTTGAGGTTCTGGCAGTTCAGCACCACGTTGAAGCGCATGCCCGAGTCGCCGAAGCCGATGAAGCGGACGGCCGGCTCGATGTCGGTCGCGCCGCCGGGGACCGTGCGCTGCACGTCGCGCGCCACCTCCATCGCGACCCGCTCGGCCTTGTCGAGGCCGGAGGCGATCGACACCGTCACCTCGACCGTGATCGCCATGGCGCTCGTGCCGAGATCGAAGTTGGTGAGCACCGTCCCGGCGAGCTTGGCGTTCGGCACGACGACGATGTTGTTCTGCGGCGTGCGCAGGCGCGTCGATCGCCAGCCGACAAGGATGACGTGCCCCTCCTCGCCGCTCTGCAGCCGGATGAACTGGCCCGCCTCGAGCGGCTTGTCGGCGATGAGATGGAACCCGGCGAAGACATTCGCCAGCGTGTCCTGGAGGGCCAGCGCCACCGCCAGCGACCCGACGCCGAGCGACGCCAGGATCGGCGCCATGGAGATGCCGATGTTGTCGAGGAAGATGAGCAGGCCGATGCCGATGATGACGCCCCGCACGGCCCCCTGCACCAGCCCGCGCGCCCCCTGGAAGGCGGCGTTCTTCCGCGCCATCCGATCGAGCAGCCCGCTCGTCATCCTGTCCACGAACAGGATGAACGCGAGGGCGAACGCGCCCGCCAGCATGATGTCGCAGGCGCGGTCCCACTCCGGCTCGAGCGGCAGGATGCGCTCGAAGACCGTCAGGCCCGAGGCGAGGATCAGCAGTCGCGTCGGCCAGGTGATGGCGGCGATGAGGACGTCGTCCCAGGTCCACGCGGTGCGCGCCGCGATCTTGCGCAGCAGGCGCATCACGAACGCGTGCGCGACGAGGAAGACGACCAGCCACACGACGAGCGCGATGAGGCCGTTGACCCACGCGGCGCGCCACATCTCGGCGAGGGCGGCGGGACTGAGGTTCTGCATCGTCTGTCCCACCTGGCCGACCACGTCCGGTGTGCTCATCGCGTCATCCGACCCAGGTGCTCAGTCCCGGTACAGGCGGAAGGGAAGCGATTCGCGCCGGAAGGCCTCGATCTCGCCACGCCACGATCGGGCGAGGGTGTTGAGGTCGCGGCCGCGCTCGAGCGCTTCGCGAATCGCCGGGTCGCCGGTCAGCACGTCGATGGGCGGCTTGTCGGTGACGTACTCGTACGGCGGCTCCTTCCAGGCGAAGGCGTCGCGGTGCTCGGCGATGATGTCCTGCAGGAGCGCCAGCGTCGTGAAGTACGGCCGGTAGGCGCGCCGGTCGGTCACGTGGATCTGGAAGCCGTGGCAGACCTCTCCCTTCCACTTGTGGAACGTCGGCTCGAAGGAGTGCTCGCGGAAGATCACCCCCGGGAGCCGGCGCCGCGCCAGGCGCTTTCCGACCCGCTTGAGGTTGATGTAGGGCGCTCCGAAGATCTCGAACGGGCGGGTGGTGCCGCGCCCCTCTGACAGGTTGGTCCCTTCGAGGAGCACCTGCCCCGGATAGACCAGAGCCGCGTCGAGGGTCGGCATGTTCGGAGAGGGAAGGACCCACGGCAGACCCGTGTCGTCGAAGGCCATGCGCCGGCGCCAGCCGCGCATCGGCACGACGGTGAGGTCGGCCCGCCCGAAGCAATGGACCCCGACACCGTCCTTGCTCGGGCGCGGCTTGACCGGGGCGGCGCTCGCGCCGCCGCTCGAGGTGGCACCGAGGCGCGCGTTCACCAGGGCCGCCAGCTCGCCGAGCGTCAGCGCGTGCCGCATCGGCACCGGATAGAGCCCGACGAACGAGGTGTAGCCGGGGCGGATGAGGTTCCCTTCGAGGAGCTGCCCGCCGATCGGGTTGGGCCGGTCGAGGACGACGACCTCCTTGCCGGCGGCGGCGCAGGCCTCGAGAGCGAGCGCCGTGGTCCACTCGAAGGTGTAGACGCGGGTCCCGACGTCCTGCAGGTCGACCAGGAGCAGGTCGATGTCGGCGAGCATCGCCGCCGTCGGAGACCGCGTCTCCGAATACAGGCTGTAAACCGGGATGCCGAGCCCGGGGTCCTTGCCGTGGCCCGACTCGATCATGTTGTCCTGCTTCTCGCCGGCGAAGCCGTGCTGCGGGCCGTAGAGGGCCTTGAGGTTCCGGCCGCACAGGGACGCGACGACGTCGCGGGCCGAGGCGAGGGTCGCGTCCACCGAGGCGGGGTGCATCAGGAGGCCGACCTTGCGGCCGCGCAGCCATTTCGGCCGCGAGCGGGCGAGGAGGTCGAGGCCGGTGAGGACGGTCGCGCGCGCCATGACGATGGGCGGCGAGACTACCACAGGCGAAAAAAAACCGACCGCGCGGCGCGGTCGGTCGCGAACATCAAAATAAAGGAGAGGAGATCGGGAGTATGGGGCGAGTGCCTCCTGCTCGAACTCAGGTCAAGCGATCCGTTGCTCGACGATCCCCTCTCCTGAGCTCGATCCAGATATACAGCGAGACTTCGCCCGCGGCAAGGGGTTTATACTCGCGCCCGCGCAGCGAAATTTTTTTCTGGCGTGGGCGCGTTTCTCGAGGGACATTCCGTTGGAAAAAAACTCCGCAAGCTCGGGCGCTGCGGTGCTGGCCCGCCTGGTGCTCGCGTGCGGTCTCGTCACCTTCGCTTCCCCGGCGGGGGCGCGCGCCGCGGGAGACGGGCCGCCGCTCGTCCCTTCGCACGGGCCGCTCGTGTCGCTCCAGCCGGAGCCCTCGCCCGGCGCGGCACCTTTGTCCTGGAAAGCCCCCACCTCCTGGAAGGAGACGACCCCGAAGAACGCCATGCGCAAGGCGCAGTACGTCCTGCCGGCGGCCGCCGGGGATCCGCCGGAAGGGGAGTGCGTCGTCTTCTATTTCGGCGCCGGGCAGGGCGGAGACGCCAAGGCGAACGTGGACCGCTGGCGCGCCATGTTCACCAGCGCCGACGGCGGGCCGGCCGCTTACAAAGTCTCGGAGCTGCAGGTGGCGGGGCGCACCATCACCCGCATGGAGTCGTCCGGGACGTTCGCGGCGACGCCCATGGGCTTCGGCGGCGCGCCTCCGCCTCCGAAGCCCGACTGGATGATGCTCGGCGCAATCGTCCCGGGGGCCGACGCCAACTGGTTCTTCCGCTGTGTCGGGCCGAAGAAGACCCTCGAAGCGGAGCGCGCGCATTTCGACGCGCTGCTCGCCTCGATCCGCTGATGGCGGCTCGGCGCAAGCCCGCCCCGGCGCGCAAGGTGGCGTCGCGGGTCGTCCGGGTCGCGGCCATCCAGGCGCAGCCGATCCTGCTCGACCTCGAGCGCTGCACCGCCAAGGCGATCGATCTCCTGGGGCGGGCCGCGGCGCGCGGCGCTCGACTCGTGGCCTTCGGCGAGACCTGGCTCCCGGGGTATCCGGCGTGGCTCGATCTCTGTCCCGGGGCGGCCTACTGGAACCATCCCCCCGCGAAGAAGGCCTTCGCGCGGCTGATGGCGAACAGCGTGCGCATCCCCGGCCCCGAGATCAACCGGATCGCCCGCGCCGCGCAAAGGCACGGGGTCGTGGTCGTGCTCGGCGTGCACGAGCGCGTGGAGGGCGGCCCCGGGCACAACACGCTCTACAACACCCAGATGGTCATCGGCTCCGACGGGGCGATCCTGTCGCGGCACCGCAAGCTGATGCCGACGTTTTCCGAGCGGCTCGTCTGGGGACAGGGGGACGGCAGCGGTCTCGACGCGGTGGCAACATCCATCGGCCGCGTCGGCCACCTCATCTGCTGGGAGCACTGGATGCCCCTCGCGCGCCAGGCGGTGCACCGCAGCGGCGAGCAGATCCACGTCGCGACCTGGCCGTCCGTGCACGAGATGCACCAGATCGCCAGCCGGCATTACGCCTTCGAGGGACGCTGCTTCGTCCTCTCGGTCGGGCAGATCATCCGCGCCCGCGACCTGCCGAAAGAGATGGAGCTGCCCGAGAACCTGCGCGGCCGGCCCGACGAATTCGTCTACAACGGCGGCACGTCGATCTACGGCCCCGACGGCGGCGTCATCGTCCCGCCGGTGTGGGATCGCGAGGAGATCGTCGTCGCCGACCTCGACCTGTCGCGCATCGCCGAGGAGGCGATGGCCCTCGACGTCACCGGCCACTACGACCGGCCCGACGTCTTCGAGTTCCGCGTCCGTTCCTAGGCCGCGGCGCCGTGTTCCTCCGGCGGGCGGCGGTGCCGGAAGGCGTACCAGAGCGCCAGGTCATAGCCGACCTTCATCCCGGCGCCGATGACGAGCGGCGTCGTCATCGAGAAGCCCTGCATCAGCAGTCCCGCGAACGACGGCGCCACTGACCAGGCGCCCATGCGCACCAGGTGCGTCACCCCCGAGGCGAAGGTGCGCTCCTCGGGACGGAAGATGGCCATGACGTACGACTGCCGCGTCGGCACGTCCATCTCCACGAGGCCCTCGCGCAGAAGGAAGAGCAGCGCGGCGACGGCGAAGGACGGCGCGTAGGCGACGGTGATGAGCAGCAGACTCGACGGGATGTGGGTGAAGACCATCGTGTTGACCAGGCCAATGCGCTTCGCCAGCCACGCCGCGCCCAGGTGCGACAGGGCGTTCATGATGCGCGCCCCGAAGAACAGGGCGCCGATGGTTCCCTCGTGCACGCCGAACTTCTCGTAGAAGAAGAGCGACAGCAGCGCCGAGGTCAGGAACCCGCCGGCCAGGCTGTCGCACGCGAACAGGCTCGAGATGCGGATGAGGGTGCGCCGGCTGTCGGGGGAGAGGGGCGGGCGCGGCCCCTGGTGCGCCGATTCGACGGCCGGAGAGAGGCGCAGGTAGAGCAGCGCCGCGACGGCGAGCAGCGCCGCGTAGACGCCGATCGACACGCGGAACGACATCGGCGTGTCGAGCCCGGCGACGCGCCGCAGCAGCTGCGGCATCCCGGCCGCCAGGCCGCCGAGTGCGTGTCCGACGTCCTGCACCACGTTGTAGACGGCGAAGAGGCGGGTGCGCGCGGTGTGCTCGTTGGGCCCGGCGGTGGCCGGCAGGATCACCTGGTCGATGATGAGGGACGCCCCGCGATCGCGTCCCATGCCGTTGAGCATCCCGAGGAACGACGCCGCGCCGATGACGAACGGGTCGCTGCCGAGGGCGATGACCACGCCCCCGGCGCAGCCGAGGGCCGCCAGCAGGACCAGGATGCGCTTGCGCCCCGCCGCGTCGCCGCGCCAGGTCGTGAGCAGGGCCGCGAGAGCATTCGCCGCCAGCCCGGCCCCCACCACGACGCCGATCGCGCCCGGGTTGAAGCCGAGCGCCGCCAGGTGCAGGCCGCACAGGACGCTGACCATCCCGACCGCGAGGGCGCGCAGGAACGCGCCGGTGAACAGGAGGCCGCGGTCGGTCATCGGATCGCGCCGCGTCTCTCTCGCGGCTTCAAGGCGGGGAAAAAAGAATCGCGGCCGGATGGCCGCGATGGGAGGCTCGGATGGCGGGGTCGACGGGGCTCGAACCCGCGACCTCCGGCTTGACAGGCCGGCGTTCTAACCAGCTGAACTACGACCCCGCTGGGTCCCGAACAGGCACGCCACGAAATGCCGCGAGCGAAGGCCAGTGGTGGGCAGTACTGGATTCGAACCAGTGACCCCCTGCTTGTAAGGCAGGTGCTCTCCCGCTGAGCTAACCGCCCAACGAGTCCTTGGCGCGCTGTCGAAAGTCGGAATGCTAGTCGTGGGCCGAAACCCTGTCAAGGCGCGGTCTCTATCGGCAGGGATTGGCGTTCGGTCTCGGGATGCCGGAACTGTCGGTCCCGAGGCTCCCTTCGACGCCGTCGTGGACGCCGGTGACGAGATAGAAGACCGTCGTTCCCGGGGCTGGGTCGGAAGGGCTGCAGGCCGGCGTGCAGGCCCACGAGGGGTCGGCCGCGCCTGTCATGGGCAGGCGGCAGGCGTGGAGGAACTGCTGAGTGTAGAGAGCCGACTGGCGCAGCACAGCAAGATCGCCCATGTAGAGGTTGAACATCTCGTAGCCGGTCTCCTGCTGCCACGTCACGCTCCCCGGGGCGGGGACGGTGATCAGGATGAGGCCGTCGTCGAGGTCACACGCGTCGCCGACCGCGTCCTGATCGAAATCCGACTGGTCCGGGTTCGCGGCGAGAGGACAGTTGTCGGCGGCGCCCTGAACGCCGTCGAAGTCCGGATCGGCGCAGGCGGGATCCTCATCCACGCGGCCGTCACAGTCGTCGTCCACGCCGTTGCAGGTCTCCACCGCGCCGGGGATCGCGGCGGGGGACTGCAGCGCTCCGGTGATCCGGATGTCGTCGATCCACCAGCCCTCGTCACCGATCTGGGGGGCCCACCCCCCGCCCAGCTCGTAGTAGGAGTTGGTGCAGCAATCGAACTCCCAGGCCTGCGCGACCCAGCGGATGCGGACTGTCTGGCCGAGGTAGCCGGCGAGGCTGAACCGGCTCTGCACCCAGAGACCGGGGCCGGTGGCTCCCGGGACGCCCGGGCCGGGACACTGCGCCGTGCCGTCCGAGTCGCGGGAATTGCCGCAGTGCGACCAGACGCCGTTCGGGAAGCACAAGGTCTCCCTGACGCCGCGGGGCGCGTAGCCGCCCAGGCCGGTATCGGTGGGAGTCAAGACACAGTATGTCGGCCCAAATCCCCAGGTGGACCAGGTGTAGGAGACATGGTCATAGACGTTCTGGAACGGGATCAGCTTGTCCCAGTAGCCCCACTGGCCGCCGCCGGGCGCGTGCGGGTCGAGCGCCTGGATCTGCACGTCGCCGAAGTCGCTGGCCTCTCCCACCATGAATTCAATCGAGGTGTTGTCCATCATGTCGGCGATGTGGAAGAAGGACAGCTCCAGATCGCCCGGCTGCGGAGCCGGCGTCAGGTGGATCGGGTCGGTCATGAAGGCGGCCAGCTGGCGGACCCTGGTGGTGTCGCCGTCGCGGCTGTCGAGATCGAAGTGATAACCCCAGTGCAACGAGTTCAACCCGCTTTTCGCCATCGGTCCATCGCGGGGGGTCACGTGACCCGGCTGGTTCGGGCAGGCGCCCGGCGGGCAGTGGATATGCCAGTCCATGTCGTTGTCCGGATCGATGCGACAGCCCGGGTCGGCCGGCGGCACCATGAACCCGGCACAGCCAATCCCACCGAGAACGCTCGGTCCCGCCGCGGTCCCGACCCAGACGCCGATCGTGTCGTTCAGCACCCCCGGCGTGCCGCGCGGCAGCGAATCAAGACTGATCCCCGGGGTGCCGTCCCGCTCGGTATCGAAGTCCTCGGCAATCGTCCCGTCGTCGGCCGTACCGGCGATGCCGTCCGGCCCCACGACCCGGGGCGGCACCTGGCACGCGGAAGCGGAGAGGCGGCCGTTTGCGGAAGCCTGGGTGAGCAGGGCGCAAGCGAACACGGTGGCCATCCACGGCAGGGTCCGGAGCATTGGAACCCTCGATCCAGCGGCGATGCAGTAAGCCAATCATAAGCCGGGACGGCGCTGGATTCGTCGCCGCGCGCGCACACGGCGGCGGGTTTCCCGAACGGTACAGACCGGCTAGGGGCAGGGATTCGCGTTCGGTCTGGGGACTCCGGCGCTGTCGGTCCCGAGACCGCTCTCGACACCGAGATGGACGCCGGTCACGTGAAAGAAGACCCCCTTGCCCGGGGGCGGTGACGAGCTGTCAGTGATACTCGTGCCGGAAAGACCGCAGGCGCGGCCGGCGAGCGGTACGAGCGCGGGATTCTGAGTGTACTGGCCCGAGGAGCGGAGCACGGAGAGATCGCCCCGATACCAGTTGAACGATTCGAAGCCGGCCTCCTGCTGCCAGGTGTCGATCTGCCAAATGAAGCCGCCCAGGTCGGTCACGGCGACGTGGATCCGGCCGTCATCGCGGTCGCAGACGTCTCCTGTGCCGTCCTGGTCGAAATCGTCCTGCTCGCGATTCGCGTCGATCGGGCAGTTGTCGCAGGCGCCCGGCACGCCGTCGTGGTCCGGGTCGAGTCCGGATGTGTCCTCGTCGACGAGACCGTCGCAGTCATCGTCCAGACCGTTGCAGGACTCGACCGTCCCGGGAATCTGTGCGGGGAATTGCACGGCTCCCGTGATCCGGATGTCGTCGATCCACCACCCCTCGTCGCCGATCTGCGGGCCCCAGCCGCCCCCCAGCTCATAGTAGGAGTCCGTGCAACAGTCGAATTCCCATGACTGGGCGATCCAACGGATGCGGACCGTCTGGCCGAGGGAGCTCGCAAGGCTGAAGCGGCTCTGCACCCAGAGACCGGGGCCCATGCTCCCCGGCACGCCTGGACCAGCGCACTGGCCCGTGTTGTAGGAGTCCCACGAATTGCCGCAGTGCGACCAGACGCCGTTCGCAAAGCAGAGCGTCTCCTTCACCCCGCGGGGCGCGTAACCGTTCGGCCCCGTGTCCGAGGGGGTCAACACGCAGTAGGTCGGCGCAGTTCCCCACGTGGACCAGATGTAGGAGACGTGGTCGTACACGTTCTGGTAGGGAACCAGCTTGTCCCAGTACCCCCATTGCCCGCCGCCCGGCGCGTGCGGGTCGAGCACCTGGATCTGCACGTCGCCGAAGTCGTTCGCCTGTCCCGTCAAGGCGCCGTACGAGTTGTTGTCCATCATGTCGGCGATGTGGAAGAAGGACAGCTCCAGATCGCCCGGCTGCGGAGCCGGCGTCAGGTGGATCGGGTCGGTCATGAAGGCGGCCAGCTGGCGGACCCGCGTGCTGTCGCCGTCGCGGCTGTTGAGATCGAAGTGATAGCCCCAGTGCAGCGAGTTCGACCCGCTTTTCGCCATCGGTCCGTCGCGGGGCGTCACGTGACCCGGCTGGTTCGGGCAGGCGCCCGGCGGGCAGTGGACATGCCAGTCCATGTCGTTGTCCGGGTCGATGCGGCAGCCCGGGTCGGCCGGCGGGACCATGAAACCGCCGCATCCGATCCCTGCGAGGATGTTTGGTCCCGCCGCGGTTCCGACCCAGACGCCGATCGTGTCGTTCAGCACCCCCGGCGTGCCGAGCGGCAGCGAGTCGAGGCTGATTCCCGGAGTGCCGTCCCGCTCGGTGTCGAAGTCCTCGGCGATCGTCCCGTCGTCGGCGGTGCCGGCGATGCCGTCCGGCCCCACCACCCGGGGAGGGACCTGGCACGTTGACGCGGAGAGGCGGTCGTTTGCGGAAGCCTGGGTGAGCAGGGCGCAAGCGAACACGGTGGCCATCCACGGCAGGGTCCGGCGCATCGGAACCCTCGATTCAGCGGCGGCGCAGTAAGCCAATCATAAGCCCGGACGGTGCTAGATTCGTCGCCGCATGCGCACACGGCGGGACATCCTCAAGGTCCTCGGCGCGGCGGCGGCCGCGTCGGCGCTCCCGTCGCGACCGGTCCGGGCGGGCACGCCCCAACCCTCCTCCGGGCCGCGCGCGGCGGCGACACTCGACACGGTCATCGTCGGGGCGGGGTTCGCCGGCATGACCGCCGCACGCCGGCTCGTGAAGGAAGGACGCCGCGTCGTTGTGGTGGAGGCGCGCGACCGGGTCGGCGGCCGGGTGAAAGGAGGGACGATCGCCGGACGCGACGTCGATCTCGGCGGGATGTGGGCCGGGCCGACGCAGACGCGGGTCCTGGCCGCGCTCGAGGAGTTCGGGCTGCACAAGTCGCCGCAGCGCATCGCCGGCAGGCAGGTCGTCGATCTCGCCGGCAGGCGCTGGCTCGCCGACGGCGAGGCCATGGGTTTCGAGCCCGCGGTCGAGAAGGAGATCGGCGCCATCACCGACGAGCTGAACCGCATGGCGGCGACCCTTCCAGCCGACGCGCCGTGGAGCGCGCCGCGCGCCGCCGAGTGGGACGCGATCTCCGCGCAGGAATGGCTGTTCGCGAGAAGCGCCGACCCATTGGTGCGCGCCTACTGGGACACGGATTTCCGCAGCGTTCTCGAAGCCGACCTGTCGCGGCTGTCGCTGCTGTTCCTCCTTTTCTACATCCGCTCCGGTGACAGCATCGACGCCCTGTTCGGTTACGAGGAGGGGGCGCAGGCGTTCCTCGTGAAGGAAGGCATGCACGGGCTGGCGGAGAAGCTGGCCGCGGTGCTCGGCGACCGGATCGTCCTCGGCGCACCGGTCCGGAGCATCGCGCAAGACCCGTCCGGCGTCGTCGTGCGCTCGGAGGGGCGAGAGTGGCGCGCCGCGACCGCCATCGTGGCGATGCCGCCGCCCCTGACGGTGCGACTCGCCTGGGATCCGCCGCTTCCCTCCGGGCGGGACCTGCTGGCGCAGCGCATGCCGATGGGTTCGGTCATCAAGTGGTACGTGGCGTACGACCGCCCCTTCTGGCGCGACCGCGGGTTGAACGCCCTGGTGGTGACCGATCGTCCGCCGTGCGTCGTCAGCGTCGACGCGGCAAAAGATGATACCGGACCGGCGCTTCTCGCCGGGTTCATCGACACGCCGTATTCACTGAAGTACACGGGACGTCCGCAGGAGGAGCGAAGAGCGGCCGTCACCGGGTGGCTTCAGGAATTCTTCGGTCCCGAGGCGGCGCGACCGATCGCCTACCTCGATCAGGACTGGCCATCGGAAGTCTGGAGCCGCGGCTGCTACGGCGCCTCGATGGGGCCGACCGTGATGACCGCGTTCGGACGCTTCCTGCGCGAGCCGCACGGCCGGGTGCACTGGGCCGGCACCGAGACGTCCGACCGCTGGAGCGGCTACATCGACGGCGCCATCCGCTCCGGCGAGCGCGCCGCCGCCGAGGTCCTCGCCCGCCTCGCCTGACCGCGGATCGCGCGCGCTGCGGCGCGCGCGGCGCCCGGGCCTACTTCGCTGGTGCCGTCTTCGGCGCCGGCTTCGACGACACCGTCAGCTTCAGCGTCACGGTCGATCCGTCCGGGTGGGGCCCACCGGTCGGGCCGGGGGCGGGAGCGGTGAAGGTTTTGGTGATCGGATCGACGAGGCTGATCGACATGCCGCTGAGCTGCTTGCCGAGGGCCGCCGAGATCCCGGGAAGATAGTTGTCGGGCGCGGCCTGGTCGGTCTTCGGCTCGAACCCCGGCACGTCCGACGACGTCGCGACGGTGAGCCGGTCCTTTCCCCCGTTGTAGCCGCCCGCGACGTTGGCGATGTCGCAGACGAGTTTCTTGAGGTCGCAGATCATCATGCCGCTCACCGGGATGTAGGCGGTGCCGGTGCCCTTCGTGGTCGTCGCCTGGGTGCCCCAGCCCTGATCCGGGCTGTCGCGGTAGCGGGACCGGTGCACGTCGTCCACCGAGTACGAGACCGGGAGGAACATCGGGTTCTTCGCCGGGTCGGGATTCCCGACGGCGTCCTCGGAGGCGTCCGGGTCGGGGGTCGCCATCCAGCCGATGAACCGATCCTCCTCGCCCATCTCGGTCACCGACGGCGTCCCGGCGCTCGGCGGGAAGGCCCCGGGGGTCGCCATGTTCAGCGGCACCTCGAAGCGCACCGTCTTGGTGAAGCGCCACGCTGCGTCGCGCAGCCCGTCCTGCGTCGGCGCAACCCCGAACTCGCGCGCTCCGGTGTGAGTCAGCTCGAATTGCAGGTACATCGCCGGGCGGCCGGCGAAGGTCTTCTTGTCCACCGGGGCGGCGCCAGCCTGCGCGATGAGCGCGCCCGAGACGAGAAGGAACGAAGCCACCACGGTGGTCCAGCGGTTCGAAGCCATCGAGTCTCCCATTGCGACGAGGAATGCCTGCGACCAGTTGGCGCGGACTATAGCGGCGAAGCGGTCGATGTCGCAATGAGAGCGTCGGGCCCTGAGTTGACAGCGGCGGGGCGGCTCTTTAGGCTCCGGGGCTCATGACCACAATCCAGAGTCCGGAGGGAGCCGGGATGCTGATGTCGCGTCGTGTCCTGAACACGCTGCGCCTGATGCCGGTGGCGGCGCTGCTGATCCTGTCGGTCGCCGTCGCGGCATCGAAGAAGACGACGGCGCCGAACGCGCCCATCCGGGTCCAGGTCGACGCGCGCGACGCAGGGCGGCACCTGCTGCACGCGAAGCTGACCATCCCGGCCCAGCCGGGACCGATGACCCTCGCCTATCCGAAGTGGCTGCCGGGGGAGCACGGGCCGACCGGCCCCAACACCGACATCGTCGGGCTGTCGTTCACGGCGGGCGGCAAGCCCCTCGCCTGGACGCGCGACCCGCTCGACATGTCGCAGTTCCGCATCCAGGTGCCGGACGGCGCGTCGGTGGTCGAGGCGACGCTCGACTTCGCCATGATGCCGGGGGGAGGCTTCACCTCCGGCGGCTCCTCGACCGACAACCTGGTCGTCGTGTCGTGGAACCAGGTGGTCATGTATCCGGCGGGGCCGAACGGCGACGACATCATGTTCTCGCCGAGTCTCGTCCTGCCCGAAGGCTGGAAGTCGGCGACGGCTCTCGAGACGGCGGGGACCGGATCCGAGCTCAACTACAAGTCGGTCAGCCTGACGACGCTCGTCGACTCGCCGGTCCTCGCGGGGCGCTACTTCCGCACGGTGCCGCTGACCGAGCCCGGCGACCCGCACCCGGTCCGCCTGAACATCGCCGCCGACAGCGCCGCGGCCCTCGACGCGAAGCCGGAGGTGCTCGACCGCTTCAAGCGTCTCGTGGCCGAGATCACGACGCTGTTCGGCGCGCGTCACTACCGCAAGTACGACTTCCTGCTGACCATGAGCGATCACACGGCCCACTTCGGGCTCGAGCACCACGAGTCGAGCGACGACCGCGTGCCGGAACGCTTCCTCATCGACGAGCAGGTCTTCTTCCTGCACGGCGACCTCCTGTCACACGAGATGGTGCACTCGTGGAACGGGAAATACCGGCGGCCGCGCGGGCTGCAGACGAACGACTACCGCCAGCCGGTCGACTCCAGCCTGCTGTGGGTGTACGAGGGGCTGACGAACTATCTCGGCGACACGCTCGCGGCGCGCAGCGGCCTGTGGACGCCGGAGCAGGCGCGCGAGTGGCTGGCCTACGACGTCGCCAACCTGACCGCGCAGCCGGGACGGCGCTGGCGGCCGCTGGTGGACACCGCCACCGCGGCGCAGCTCCTGTACGAGGCGTCCAACTCCTGGCAGTGGGACCGCCGCAGCACCGACTTCTACGAGGAAGGGACGCTCCTCTGGCACGAGGTGGACAGCATCATCCGCGAGCGCACGGGCGGGAAGAAGTCGCTCGACGATTTCTGCCGCGCCTTTCACGGCGGCGCCGACGGGCCGCCCGAGGTGAAGTGGTACGACGCCGAGGACGTCTACCGCGCGCTCGAAGGGGTCGTCTCGTACACCTGGAAGCCGTTCTTCGAGGAGCGGGTCTACGGGCTGCGCAAGGAGCCGCCGATCGACTGGCTCGAGCGCGGCGGCTGGAGGCTCGCCTACACGGACGAGAAACCGATTCTCCTGAAGGCCCGCGAGGACGTGGACGAGGAGACCGATGCGCGGCACTCGCTCGGGTTCCTGCTCCGCAAGGATGACAGCGTCCAGGACGTCTACCAGGGCTCTCCCGCGGCGAAGGCCGGGCTGGCTCCGGGCATGACGGTGGTGGCGGTGAACGGCCGGCGCTTCGATCGCAAGCTCTTCGAACAGGCGCTACGCGAGGCCAGGACCTCGAGGAAGCCGATCGAGCTCCTGGTGGAGAACGGCGAGTTCTTCCACACCCTCCAGGTGGACTGGTCCGGCGGGCCGCATTATCCGCGCCTCGAGCCGATCCCCGGGAAGCCGAACACCCTCAGCGAGGTCCTGAAGCCGCACGCCCTTCGCTGAGGCGGACGGAAGTTGGGGGCTTGGGGAGCCGGACGGTTGCTCCGGCCCGCCGCACCCCGTACCATGCCCTCGTGGTGAAAGCCCGAGGGATCCCGGTTTCATTGAAAGGCCTCATCGGCGGGGCGTGGCTCGTCGCGGCGGCCTGCGCCGGGATGGCCCGGGCCGACGCGCCGCCCGCCCAGGCCCAGGCTCCCGCGCCCGAGGCCCAGGCGTCCCCGGCGCCCACGACGACCGGGCGCATCCTCGGGCGGCTGACCGACGCCGGGAAGCCGGTCCAGGGGGCCCAGGTGCGGCTCCTGTCCCGATCCGAGGCGGGACTCCTGAGAGTCACGAGCAGCGACCAGAGAGGGGAGTACCGCTTCAAGGATCTGCCGAGCGGTATCTACGACGTCGAGGTCGAGGCCGACGGGTACCGGCTCGTCTCCAAGCCCGGGGTCGAGGTGAAGGGTCCCTTCCAGAACATCGTCGATGTGCCGCTGGCGCGGGCCGGAGGACAGGCGACCCCGGCCGTGCCGCCGGTCCAGGGAACTCCGGGGCAGGGGATACCCGGCAAGACCGAGGCGGAGGCGGCGCCGGTCGTGCCCCCCGTGACGGTGCACGGCACGCTCCTGAACGCCAATCGCCGTCCGGTGGTGGACGTGTCGGTGCTGTTCGTGGCGCTCGAGGGGACGAAGCTGTACCAGGCGATGTCCGGCAGCGACGGCGTCTTCACCGTCGATGGCGTCGTTCCCGGGCGCTATCGGGCCGTCATCCGGTCTCCGGGGCACATGCCGGTCGACCTGAAGTCGGTCGAGGTGAAGCCGGCCGCTGGATTGACGCTGAACCTGTCGCTCGTCGACTTCCCGCTGAATTTCAAGTCGCGGGCCGAGGGAGCGCCGCCCCCCGAGCTGCCGCGGGTGATGCCCGGGATGCTCCCGGCGCCTGCGGCGGCATCGACACCCAGCTCGACCTCCTCCGCCCCGCCGCCGGCGCCGCCGCCCACGGCCACGGATCCGATCGAGAAGAGGCCTCCTGTCCAGAATCCGCCCCCGTCACAGAACCCGCCGCCCCCCGCCCCGCCCTCGGGCTCCACGCCGGCCAGGCCGGGAGGCTCCTAGCCCGGTTTGCGGATGGCGTAGTAGCCGCTGCGGGTGCGCATCTCGGCGTCCTTGCCGGGAGCGGTGAGCTTGATCTTCCGCCAGCGGCCGTCCCAGGTGGTGTTCTGCGGCTCGTAGGTGGCGTAGTACTGGCTCTTCAGCTCGGTCGAGATCTCCCGGTAGACGGCTTCCAGCTCGTCGGGCTTGTCGGGGAAGTACGCCCGGCCTCCGGTTTCTTCCGCCAGGCTCTTGAGGACGCGGCGCAGGTCCACGTCGAGGAAGCCGGTGCCGAGCCCGATGGAGTAAATGAGGATGTCGTTGATCTTCGCCTCGTCGAGCACGCGACGGAAGGAGAACTTGCTGGCGGTGTCGTCCCCGTCGGAGAGCAGGATGATCGCCTTGCGCCCGTCCACGTTCTTCAGCTTGCGGTACGAGGCGTACAGCGCGTCGTAGAGCGCCGTGCCACCCAGCGCATTGGTGCTCGTCAGCGCGATGCGCAGGTCGTTCTTGTTCGCGGTGACGTCCTGCAGGAGATAGACCTTGTCGTCGAAGTCGATGACGAGCGCCTTGTCCTCCGTGCCGAGGCTGTCGATGAACTTGCTGGCGGCCGTGTGCACGATCGGCATGGCCGCCTGCATGCTGCCGCTGCTGTCGCTGACGACCGCGAGCGTGACCGGCCGCTCCTCGCGGTAGAAGTCGATGATGTCCTGCTTGACGCCGTCTTCCTCGAGGACCATGTCCGCCTTTTTGAGGTCCAGGACGTACTTCTTGCTGTCCTTGCTGCTGATGGCGGTGGAATAGAGGATGACCCGGTTCACCTGCACGGCGTAGTTGATGATGACCTTGCGCAGGATGATCTGGTCGGTGACGGTGATCCCCTCGCGGTGGAACGCCGTGGCCTTGATAACCCACGAGCGCGGCTCGGTGCCGAAGTCGAAGACGCAGCGGTACGGCGGCTCGGTGTCGATGAAGATCAGCTTGTCGTCGACGTAGAACTCGACCTTCTCGGTTGCCGACGGGTCGCTCGCCTTCACCTCGGCTTCGATCTCGGATCGCCCGTAGCGGAAGTCGTTCATCACCGGGTTGGTGATGGCGATCGAGAAGCCGCGTCGCGACTTCACGTCCGGCGCCTTGGGGGCCGGCCCGGGCTCGGCCGGCGGCGGGGCCGGAGGAGTGCCCTGAGGCGAGTCCGTCCGGGCTCCAGAAGCGGGCGGCGTGGGCGTGCCGCTCGACGGGGGATCGCCCGGCGTCGATTGCGAGCGTGCCAGGATCAACCCGGCGGCGAGGACCGCGAGGCCCACGAGCGACACCACGCGCCAGGACGATCCTCGCGCCGCGCTCTTCATTTCCGGTCGGCTCCTCTCGACCCCGGCTGCGTCGGCGGAGGCGGCGCACCCGCCGCCGGCGTTCCCGGAGCGGGCACGGTGGAGATCGTCTGCACGAGCCGGCGCACCTGGTCCGCCTCGCGTCCCTTTTCCGCCCGGGCGAGGTAGGCGGAATAGGCGTCACGCGCCTCGGATGGCCGCCCGAGCCGCAAGAGCGCGTTCCCGAGGTAGAGGCGCGCGGTCGGGTCGGACTCGTCCTTGACCGCGCAGTCGCGGAAGGTCGCCGCCGCGTCCTCGTCGAGCCCCGCGCCCGCCTGCGCGACGCCGAGGTTGAAGCGGGCCTCCTCCTGCACCGGACTCGCCGGGTCGAAGGCGAGGGCCTCGAACGCGGTGATCGCCTCCGCGAACCGGCGCGACGCGAGCTGCTCGAGCCCGGCCTCGAAGCGCAGCGGGTCGGTGGCCTCGGACGCCCCCGGGACGCGAGCAGCGGTCTCCTGGAGGAGCGAGGCCGCCTTGAGATGGTTGCGCTGCGCCGACCAGAAGCGGGCCAGCGCCACCGCCGCGGCCGGGTCGAACGGCTGAGCGCTCTCCGCCTGCGCCGCCGCGGCTTCGAGCGTCGCGAGCTGCTTGACGTCGGCGCGGGCCTGCTTCAGCCGGTCCTGCAGCGCCCGCTTCCACCGCGGATCGTCGATCGGACGCTCCAGCCGCTTCTCGAGGATCTCGACCGCAAACGGGAGATTCCCTTCGGCGCGGGCCAGATCTGCGCGCATGACGTGCGCGTAGACGAACTCCGGGTCGATGCGCATCGCGTCGTCCACGCCGAGGTTGGCGCGCTTGAACGACTGCATCTCGAGATCGATCTTCGCGAGCGCGAGGATGGGCTCCGGATCGCGCGGCGAGAGGCTGGCCGATTTGCGGGCGGCCGCGATGGCGTCGTCGAAGCGCCCCAGGCGCGACAGCGCCACGCCGAGGCGCACGTAGGCCTCGCTGAAGTCCGGCTTCATGGCGATCGCCTTGCCGAAGAGGTCGGTCGCCTCGTCCAGCCGGTTCTGCCGCAGGAACAGCTCGCCGAGGTGGGTGTAGGCGTCGGCGAAGGCGACGTTGATCTCGAGTGCCTTGCGGTACTCGGCCTCGGCCTCCGGGTCGTGCCCCATCGACTCCTGCAGCCGCCCGAGCCCGTCATGGGCCGGCGCGAAGTTCGGCTGCAGGTCGAGCGCTCTGAGATATGCGGCGCGGCTCTCGTCCACCTCGCCCAGCTTGAGCAGGGCGTCGCCCAGCGCCATGTGCGCCTGCATGTGGTCCGGCTGGAGGTCGAGGGCGATCTTGAGCGGCTCGATGGCGTCGGCGTAGCGCCGCTCCGCCGACAGCGCCGCCCCGAGGTAGTACCAGGCCATGAACGAGTTCAGGTGGATGTTCACCACCTTCTGGAGCACCTCGATCGCCTCGGGATACTTGCCGTCGCGGTAGAGCTTCATCCCCTCGGCCTGCAGCTTGAACGACTGGGTGCGCGCGTCCTGGGCGGTGAGCGCGGCCGTCGGCGCGGGGTGCAGCAACGCACCCGCCAGAACGGCGGCGACGAGCAGAACCCGGCCCCCGGAGCGGACTTTGTCCGGATGGGCCTGACGGGAGGGGGAGGGAAGACGGGCCACGACTGACGGCATCTTTGTGCGGAAACCTCCCGGCCACTATAGCCCAAGCGCCGGGACCGGGACCTCTCCTATAATCGCGCCCGCATGTCGCGCCGCCGCGGCCACGCCGCAGGGCTCTCGAGTGTCCCGCTGGCCGCGGGCCTGGCCGGCGCCATCCTCTTTTCCGCCTTCGCCACAAAGGCTCAGGCCGTCACGCCCGACCTGACCTTCGGCATCAACTACGAGCAGGGACCCTATCTCGGCACCGAGGACGTCGGGCTCGGCGAGCTGTACCTCCTGACCGAGGGGGGGAGCCCCAATGGCCGCATCTCGCTGCGCATTCCCTACACCCGCATCGACCGGACCGGGCTCGTCACCTACGCCGCCGACGGCCCCATCATCCTGGGAGCGGGCGGGCCGGGGAAGCCGCTGTGGCAGGAGAGCGAGGCGGATACCTCCGAAGCCGACCTCGGCGACCTGCTGCTGCGCTATGAGATCCCGCTGGCGCGCGCCGGCGGCGGCAACAAGCCGGCCTTCACCTTCTATCTCGACTACAAGTACGGGATGGCGGACGAGAAGAAGGGTCTTGGGACGGGGGAGAGCGACTGGGGCGGCGGTCTCGACTACACCCAGCCGCTCGGCAAGGTCCTGCAGTTCCTGGTCTCGGGCTCGTATCACTTCATGGGGTCGCCCGACTCCCCGCTCACCGTCACGTCGCTCGAGAAGGTCGAGTTCAAGAATCGCCTGCGCATCCAGGGCGGCTTCGGCCTGGTGACGTCGAAGTTCCACTGGCGCTTCATCGGCGAGAGCGTGTCGCCGGTGCTCGACGAGGTGCCGGTGTTCGACTCGCTCGGATTGCCGACCGGCCTGCTCGCCGAGGTCGAGGACTACCGCGTCGTGCGCGGCGAGATGGTCTACCGCTCTAAGGCCGGCGGCTCGACCCGGCTGTACGTGCTGACCGGCCTCAACGACTCGTCCCCGGACATCGGCTTCGGGCTGTCCTTCTCGTCGCGCGCGCAGTAAGCTCGGCGGCGTCATGGCGACCGCCCTCCCAGCCGCTTCGCGTCGGTCCCGGTTCGTCGCGACTCTGCTGTGGAGCCCTGGCGCGTCTTCATCGAGAAGCGCCGCAAGCCCCGCGAAGGCTGGCTTCCGGACCCGCAGTGAGCCCCGCGCGCTGGAGCGCGTCGCGGTCGTGCGCTAGAACTTCGCCAGCTCCGCGATCGCGGCCTTGATGCCGTCCACCTGCGGGAGGATGGCGTCCTCCAGGCCCGGCTCGTAGGCGACGAAGGTGTCGGTGGCGGCGACGCGGCGGATCGGCGCGTCGAGATAATCGAAGAGGCGGTCGGCCGCGAGCGCGGCCACTTCGGCGCCATAGCCGAACGACAGCGTGTCCTCGTGGGCGACGAGGAGCTTGCCGGTCTTCCGCACCGAATCCGCGATCGCCTCCCAGTCCATCGGCCAGAGTGTGCGCAGGTCGATGACCTCCGCCTCGACGCCCGTCTCGGCGAGCTGCTTCGCCGCGCGCAGCGAGCGCTCCACGAGCGCGCCATAGGTGATGACCGTCACGTCGCGGCCCTCGCGCACGACCTTCGCACGGCCGAGCGGAATCATGTGATCCGGTCCCGGGTAGGCGCTCTTGTTGTACGTCTGCCGGTAGAGATGCTTGTGCTCGAGGATCATCACCGGGTCGTCGCAGCGGATGGCGGTGCGCAGCAGGCCGTTGGCGTCGAGCGCGTTCGACGGGAAGACGACGCGCACGCCGGGCGTGTGGGTGAAGAGCGTCTCGCCGCACTGGCTGTGGTAGACGGCGCCGCCCTGGAGGTACCCGCCGATCGGCACCCGCACGACGAGCGGACAGGACCAGTGGCCGCCCGAGCGCCAGCGCATCGCCGCCAGCTCGTTGCGGAGCTGCATCATCGCCGGCCAGATGTAGTCGAAGAACTGGATCTCCACGACCGGCTTGAGGCCGCGCGTCGCCATGCCGATGGCGCGGCCGACGATCATCGCCTCGGCCAGCGGCGAGTTGAAGACGCGCGCCGAGCCGTACTTCCGCTGCAGGTTGTGCGTGACCTTGAAGACGCCGCCCTTCCCCTTCACCTCGGAGAGCGACTCTTCGCGCGTGCAGTCGGCGACGTCCTCGCCGAAGACGACGATCTTGTCGTTGCGCGCCATCTCGTCGCGCAGGCAGGCGTTGAGGAGGTCCACCATCGTCTTCGGGTCGCCTTCGAGCTTCGGCGGCACGTCGAATTGGCTTCCGGTCGGGTCGATCGTCGGCGACCAGACGTGGTCGTAGATCGTCTTCGGGTCGGGACGCGGCGCGGCGAGGGCCTGCTGCGCCGCCTCCTCGATCTCGCGATCCACCTCGTTCTTGACCTCCTCAAGGAACCCCTTGTCGGCCGCCTTGATCTTCTGGAGGAACGCGGCGAACGACGGGATCGGGTCGCGGCTGTTCTCCTCCTGGCGCTCGCCCGGGGTCCGGTACAGGCTCTCGTCGTCCGACAGCGAATGCGAGTAGGGACGGATGGTCTTCGCGTGGATGAGGACGGGTCCGGCCTCGGGCTTGCGGAGACGCTCGACGACCCGCCGCATCAGGTCGTGCGAGGCGATCGGGTCGCAGCCGTCCACCTCTTCGATGGTGAGCCCGGCGACGCCGCTCATCGCCTGCGAGATGCTGCCACCGGCGGTCTGCGCCTCGACCGGAACCGAGATGGCGTACTCGTTGTCGGTGATCAGGAAGAGCACCGGCACCTTGCGGATGCTGGCCGCGTTGATCGCCTCCCAGAACTCGCCTTCGCTGGTGGCGCCGTCGCCGGCCGAGACATAGACGACGCCGCCGGAGTCCGGGGCGAGGGCGCGGTCCGCCTCGGCGCAGCCGACCGCCTGCAGGAACTGCGTCCCGGTGGGGGAGGACTGCGACACGATGTGGAGCTTCTTGTGGCCCCAGTGACTCGGCATCTGCCGCCCGGCCGAGGCCGGGTCATCGGCGCCGCCGACCGCCGCCAGGAACATCTCGTAGGCCGTCATCCCGAGCCAGAGGCACAGGGCGCGGTCGCGGTAGTAGGGGTAGAAGTAATCGCGCTTCGGGTCGAGGTGCATGGCCGCGGCGGTCAGAATCGCCTCGTGGCCTGCGCCGGAGATCTGGAAGTAGATCTTGTTCTGGCGCTTGAGGGCGATCTCCTTGTCGTCGATGCGCCGCGACAGGACCATGTTCCGGTAGAGCGCGATGAGGGTCTCGCGCGACAGGCCGCGGGCCTTGAGGTCCTTGAGGTCGGAGGCCGCCTCCTCCAGGACGCGCGCTCCCCCTTTCGACGGTTTTTCCGGCCCTCGATCCTTCGGCATGCGATCTGTCCCCCTGGGAACCTGTTGGCGATGTCAGGCGCGAGAAGCGGCGCCTATTCTAGCCGCCGCGCCCCCCGGGACGCCATCGCGCGCGGAGATTTCGGCGACGTCGCGGCGGTGCGGTCGCGGCCGTTGGCTTTCTTCGCGGCCACCGTCCGTTTCGCAGCCGGGACGGCGCGGACCGAGTAGACGCCGGTGACGGCGTCCTCCGGTGGCGGCATTTTCTCTTTGCGGCTGCGGAGCGCCTCCTCCTCGGCCGCGTCGATTTCGGCGGTGACGCGCCGCTCGGCCTCGGCGAGAGCCGTCTCGTTGGCGGCGCGCCGGTCTACGTCCGAGGCGCGCTTGTGGCCGTCGAGCGCCGGTCCCAGCGCCACGAGCCATGCCTCGTACGTGCCGATCGGGTCGCGCCGGCCCCAGTGGGCAAAGGTCTCGGCCGAGAACAGCGCGCGCGCCTCGGCTTCGTCGTGCGTCGCGTGCCCGCCCATCCGGAAGGTGCGCGCGGTCAGGATGAACGGACCGTCCCCCTTGCGGCAGCGATCGACGAGCAGGCGCGCCGCCGCCCAGGTATCCAGGACGTTGTTGCCGTCGCACGCCGACCCTTCGACGCCGTACGCCGTGTGCTGGAGGTCCATGGGCGCGGCGGTATGCCGCGGCGTCGCCGTGCCCAGCGCCACCTGGTTGTCCTGGAGAACAATGACCAGCGGCACGCGCTGCACCGCGGCGAAGTTGAACCCCTCGTGGAAGGCAGCGGTGCGGCTCGCCCCGTCGCCGACGTAAGTGAGGGCGACAAGCGGCTTCCGGCGCATCTTCGCGGCCAGCGCGATGCCGGTGAAGACCGGCACCAGCGCCGCCATGAACGATGTCGGCGGGATGACCCCCTTCTCCGGGTCGCCGGTGTGCAGGTCGCGGCCGCGGGTGAGCTGGTCGTGCGTGCCGAGGTAGGCCTTCAGCATCTGCGCCACCGGCATTCCCATCTCGTGGCAGGAGCCGGCGTTGCGGATCATCGGCCCGACGAAATCCCCGGCGCGCAGCGCCCGGGTCGTGCCGACGGCCACCGCCTCCTCGCCGGTGCCGAGCCACGCCTTCGAGATGACTCCCTGGCGCACCCAGCGCTTCAGCGTGATGTCGTGCAACCGGAAGCGCAGCATCCCTTCATAGAGGCGCAGGTGCTCGGCGGGGGAGAGACGCTCGACCAGGGCGCGGCGCTTCGGGTCGCGTCGCAGGGTCGCGTCGTATGCCTTCACGATCGCCGGGTCGGGACGGAAGTTCACGTACTCCGGCGGGTCGTAGGCGGGGAAGCGCTTCACCTTCCGAGGAGCGCCTTCATCTCGCGGACGGCGCGCTCCATGCCGACGAGGGCGGCGCGGGCGACGATGGAGTGGCCGATGTTCATCTCCTCGATCTCGGGGATGGCGACGATGCGGGAGACGTTGCGGTAGTCGAGGCCGTGTCCGGCGCACACCGTCATCCCCAGCTTGGCGGCGGCGCGCGCCATCTGCGCCACCTTGTCCGCCTCGGCCGCCGCCTGGTCCTCGCGCCGCGCTTCCGAGTACTTGGCCGTGTTGATCTCGATCATGCGGACCTCGAGCTTGGCGATGGCGCGGATCTGCTCGTAGTCGGGGTCCACGAAGACCGAGACCAGGATGCCTGCCTCGCGCAGGTCCATGGCGGTCTTGCGCACCAGGGCCTGGTTCAGGACGACGTCGAGGCCGCCTTCGGTCGTCAGCTCCTCGCGCCGCTCGGGGACGAGAGTCGCCGTGTCGGGCTTGTGGGCCGAGGCAAGGGTCACCATCGCCGGCGCCGCCGCCATTTCGAGGTTGAGGCGGGTTCGCGTCGTGCGCCGCAGCGTCTCGAGGTCGCGATCCTGGATGTGGCGCCGGTCGCCGCGCAGGTGGACGGTGATGCCGTCGGCCCCGGCGAGCTCCGCCAGCATCGCCGCCGCGACCGGGTCCGGCTCGTCCGCCTTGCGCGCCTGGCGCAGGGTGGCGATGTGATCGACGTTGACTCCGAGGCGGACGCTCCTGGCCATGGATCTCCTTCCTGCTGCGTGGGGCGCGCCGGACGGCGCGCTGCGGAATTCTAGCCCTAGTGGGCGGCCGGGGCGCCGATGGCCCCTTCGATGACGGCCTTGAGACGGGCGACCGAGTCCTCGATGGCGGAGCGCGGCTCCCCCTCGACCATGATGCGGGCCTTGGGCTCGGTCCCCGAGTAGCGGACCAGCACCCGGCCGCGTCCGGCGAGCTGCTTCTCTTCGGCTTTGATGGCGGGGCCGATGACCGGGTGCGACTCCAGCGCGGGGCGCTCGCGCACCGGCACGTTCACGAGAATCTGCGGGCAGGGGGTGATGGTCGAGGCCCAGGCGGCCAGGTCGTGCTTCGTGCGCTGCAAAAGCTCCATCAGCATCAGCCCGGTGAGCACGCCGTCGCCCGTCGTGGCGCGCTCGAGGAAGATGACGTGGCCCGACTGCTCGCCGCCGAGCACGTAGCCGCCCCGCTGCATCTCCTCGAGGACGTACTTGTCGCCGACGGCGGCGCGGATGACCCGGATGCCGTCGTCCTTGAGGGCGCGCTCGAGCCAGAGGTTGGTCATGACGGTGCCGACGGCGGCGTCGCCCTTCAGCCGGCCGGAGCGGCGCAGGTCGCGGGCGACGAGGCACAGGACGTAATCCCCGTCGAGGACCCGCCCCGAGGCGTCCACCGGCAGGCAGCGGTCGGCATCGCCGTCGAAGGCGAGGCCGAGCCAGGCCTTCTGGCGCGCCACCTCCTGCCCGAGCCGCTCGGGGTGGAGGGCGCCGCATCCTTCATTGATGTTGACGCCGTCGGGCGCGTCGCTGAGCGTGACGACTTCGGCACCGAGGCTTTTGAACAGGCGTGGCGCCAGCTCGGAGGCGGCCCCGTGGGCGCAGTCGAGCACCACGCGCCGTCCGGCGAAGCTGGTGCCCGCCGGCACCGAGCCGCGCAGGGCGTCGAGATAGCGATCCTGGAGCTCGCGCGCATCGATGTGGCGGCCTCCGGCCGCCGCGGCCGCGCCTTTCCCGTGCGTCTCGCCGCTGTCGAGCACCTGGCGCTCGATCTCCATTTCCAGCGCGTCGGGGAGCTTGAACCCCTCGCTCGAGAAGACCTTGATGCCGTTGTCCTTGTAGGGATTGTGGGAGGCGGAGATGACGACGCCGGCGTCGTAGCCGAGCGCCTTGGTGACGCAGGCGACGGCGGGCGTGGTCAGGACGCCGCCGCGATCGACCGTGCCGCCCTGCGATTCGATGCCGCGGGTGAGCGCCTCTTCGATCGCGGGCCCCGAGGCGCGCGTGTCACGGCCGATGACGACGCGCGGCGTCCGGCCGTCCTTCGTCAGGATCCTGGCGAGCGCGACGCCGATCCTGAAGACCGTCTCGTCGTCGAGCGGGAACTTGCCTGCGACCCCGCGCACTCCGTCCGTTCCGAACAGCCGCTTCATGACTCGCCTCCGATCAGGGGTCGTCTCATCACTCCGCTTCTCAATCCTTCTTGACGGCCGAGGGGAGTGTCCCCGGCGGTGCCGGCGGCCGCCCCACAGGCGCCGTGTCGGCGTGACCGATGCGCACCTGCACCAGCACCGGGTCGGCCGGCACCAGGATGCGCACCCGGCTGCCGGATGGCGCCTCCGGGATCGGGCGCACCTCGAACTCCATGTCGGCCGTCTCGCCTTCGAGCAGGATGGTCCCGGTCAGCGCGCGCGACACCGCCGCCACTTCGCTGGCGGGACCCTCGATGGTCGCCACCGGCGGCGTCACGGCGTAGCCCAGGCGCGCGAACCCCTTCGGAGGCGCGCCGGAGAACTCCGCGACGATCGGCACCTCGCGCCGCGCCCGCCGCTCGACGCGCACCGGGATGACCGCCGGCGAGACGCGCACCACCTCGGTGCCCGGCGGGACGCGCATCATCTTGCCGGTGATCGGGATGTGCTGCTCGCCGAGCGGCGCGCGCCCGAGATCGAGGGCCACCGCCAGGCGATCTTCCGTGACGTTGCGCAGCACCGCCTCCGGCGCGCGCAGCCGCACCGTCACCGTATCGACGATCCGGCCCGACTGCTCCAGGCTCTGCGCCAGGTTGATGTAGTCGATGGGCACGACGAAGTCCTTGATGCGCGCGTCCTCGCCGTGCACGACGGCCCACCAGACGAGCGCGATGAGGAAGGAGAACGACTTGAGCCGGATGTTCCGCCGCAGGGAGAAGGGCATCCGGGATCCTAGGAGCCCGTCCGGCTCGGGGCCTGCGCCGCGTCCGGGCGCGGCGCCGTGTCCCGGGAGCGCGCCTCCCTGGCCGCCGGCTTCGCCCGGCTGCTGTAGCGCTCGCGGCGGCCGCGCTCGAGGTCGAGGTGCCGGCGCAGGAAGACACGCAGCCCTTCGGCGTCGAGGGGCTCGCTCAACATTCCTTCGACGGCGCCGCGCACCGTGCCGCGCTCCTCCGAGACGACGATGGCGACGCTGTCGTATTCCTCGGTCAGCCCGATGGCGGCGCGATGGCGCGAGCCGTACTCGCGCGACAGGCGCGGATCGGTGGTCACCGGCAGGAAGCACGAGGCGGCCCGCACGCGTCCCTCGCCGAGGACGATGGCGCCGTCGTGGAGCGGCGACCCGGGGGTCGCGATGTTGACCAGCAGGTCCTGGGTGATGTTCGCGTCGAGGGTGATCCCCGACTCGATCTGGTCAGGAAGCGACTGGGCCCGCTCGATCACCAGGAGCGCGCCGATCTTCCTCGACGAGAGCACGCCCACGGCCGCCAGGATTTCCTCCAGCATGGCCGCCGTCATCCCGTGCCCCGACAGGCGCAGCACCGAGGTGCGCGCCAGGGCCGCGAGGGCGCGGCGGATCGCCGTCTGGAACAGCACGATGGCCGCGAACGGCGCGTAGAAGAGGACGTTGCCGAGGACCTGGTGGAAGGTGACGAGGCGGAGCGGCTTGTCGGGCCCGGTCGCCCAGTAGGCGAGGAGCAGCACGAGCGCGCCGACCAGCACCTGGAACGCCCGGGTCCCGCGCAGGAGCAGCCCCACGTTGTAGAGCAGGGCCGTCATCAGCAGGATGTCGAGCGCATCCCGCCAGCCGAAGGTCCAGGGGCCGGCGGCAGGGAAGAGCGATTCGATCATGGGTTGTCGGTCGGCCCGCGCAGGACCGCGTCGCAGAGCCGGGCCACGCGTCGCGCCTCGTGAACGTCGTGAACACGAATGATAGCAGCGCCCTGCGCGACCGCCAACGCCATGGCGGCGAGTCCCGCCTCGCGCCGCGCCTCGGGCGCCTCATCGCGATCGGCGCGCAGGAAGGATTTGCGCGAGGCGCCGACGAGCAGGGGCCGGCCGAGGCTCCGGAGCACCCCGAGGTGGCGCAGCAGGGCGAGATTGTGAGGGCGGCGCTTCCCGAAGCCGAGCCCGGGATCGACGATGACGTGCTCGCGCGGCACCCCGGCGCGCACCGCTCGCGCGAGGGAGGCGCGCAGGAAGGCGGCGACCTCGGGGATCACGGCGCGGTAGCGGATGCCGCGCTGCATGGTCCGCGGCCGGCCGCGGGTGTGCTGCAGGACCACGAGCGAGCGGTGCTCGGCCACGACGGCCGGCATGGCGGGGTCGCGCGTCATTCCCGAGACGTCGTTGACGAGGGCGACCCCCAGGAGCGCCGCGCGGCGGGCCACCTCGGCCTTGGTCGTGTCGATCGAGAGGAGCGGCCGCCGGCGGGGGAGCTTCTCGAACGCCAGGCCGACCGCTTCGAGCACCGGCAGGACGCGCTTCAATTCCTCGTGCAGCCCGATGGGCACGGCCCCCGGGCGGGTGGACTCGCCGCCGACGTCGACGATGTCGGCCCCTTCCTCGGCCAGCCGCACCGCCTGCCGGACCGCCACCTCGAGGTCGGTGAACTGGCCCCCGTCGGAGAAGGAGTCGGGCGTGACGTTGAGCACGCCCATGAGGAGGGTGCGTCTTCCCGTCGGCAGGAAGGGGAGCGTCGCCGAGGCGGTGGCCGCGGCACCGACGGCTGCCTCGATCTCGGAAGCGAGCTGGACCCCGGGGCCCTTGCGGAGCCAGGTGACGACCCGTGCGATCCCGTCTGCGGGGAGATCGAGGACCAGCGCCAGCCCCGGGTCGGGAGCGCCGGCCGCCTTGAGCCAGGCATCGTGGAGGCGGGCGGGCGCCGCCCACGACATTCCCCGTGCCTTCCTGACGCCTTGATCCAGCAGGCGCCGCAGGCTCGGGTTCAGCCCTTCCACGCGCAGCATCAGCCGCGCGTGAGAGCCCCCCTGGCGCGCTTTGCCGCCGCGGGGCAGGCCCAGGGCGCCGTCCGACACGACGCCGGGGGAGAGGACGAGGACGTTGTGCCTCTCCGCCGTCCGGTCAGGCGTGAGGGGAGAGGCCGGTCTCAGGGGAGTCCCTAGGACGGCTGCTTGATCGGGTCGGTGCCGAGCGGAGCGGAAGCGCGGTCCGGGCGCGTCTCGACGACGCGGGCCGGCTGCGCCTCGGGGCGCGTCGGCGGACGACGGCCGGCGCGGAGCGATTCGACCGGGGCCCCCTTCACGAGGGTCGCGACCTCCTCGCCGTCCAGCACCTCGTACTCGAGCAGCGCCAGGGCGATGCGCTCGAGCGCCTCGCGGTTCGAGCCGATGACCGACTCGGCCCGCTCGTAGGCCTCGCGGGCGAATTTCTTCAGCTCGGAGTCGATGAGCTCGGCGGTCTCCTCGCTGTAGTCCTTGTGCTGGACGATGTCGCGCCCGAGGAAGATCTCCTGGTCCTTCCGCCCGAACGTCAGCGGCCCGAGCTGGTCGCTCATCCCCCAGTCGCAGACCATCTTGCGCACCATGTCGGTCGCCTTGTTGAGGTCGTCGCCGGCGCCGGTGGTGAGCACGTTCATGAACATCTTCTCGGAGACGCGCCCGCCCATCATCACGGACAGGGTGCTCTCGAGGTACTCGCGCGTGTAGTTGTGGCGGTCGTCGATCGGCAGCTGCTGCGTCACGCCGAGCGCCATGCCGCGCGGGATGATGGTCACCTTGTGCAGGGGATCCGCGTGCGGCATGAAGTAGGCCACCAGCGCGTGCCCCGCCTCGTGGTAGGCCGTCAGCCGCTTCTCCGTCTCGGAGATGATGAGCGAGCGGCGCTCGCTCCCCATCAGCACCTTGTCCTTCGACCCCTCGAAGTCGTCCATGAAGACGACCTTCTTGTTGATGCGGGCCGCGGCCAGGGCCGCCTCGTTCACCAGGTTGGCGAGATCGGCGCCGGAGAAGCCGGGGGTGGCGCGGGCGAGCACCTCGAGCGACACGTCCTCGGCGAGCGGGATCTTGCGGGTGTGGACGCGGAGGATCTCCTCGCGTCCCTTCACGTCGGGGCGCGGCACGACGACCCGGCGGTCGAAGCGGCCGGGCCGGAGCAGCGCCGGGTCGAGGACGTCCGGCCGGTTGGTGGCCGCGATCAGGATGACGCCCTCGTTCGACTCGAAGCCGTCCATCTCGACGAGGAGCTGGTTCAGCGTCTGCTCGCGCTCGTCGTGGCCGCCGCCGAGGCCCGCGCCGCGGTGCCGGCCGACGGCGTCGATCTCGTCGATGAAGATGATGCAGGGGGCGTTCTTCTTCCCCTGCTCGAAGAGGTCGCGCACCCGCGAAGCACCCACGCCGACGAACATCTCGACGAAGTCCGACCCGGAGATGGAGAAGAACGGGACGTTCGCCTCGCCCGAGATGGCGCGCGCCAGGAGCGTCTTGCCGGTGCCCGGGGGGCCCATCAGCAGGACCCCCTTGGGGATCTTTCCGCCGAGCTTCTGGAACTTCTGCGGCTCCTTGAGGAACTCGATAATCTCGGCGAGCTCTTCCTTGGCCTCGTCCACGCCCGCCACGTCCTTGAAGGTGACCTTCTTTGCCTGGCTCGAGGAGAGGCGCGCCTTGGACTTGCCGAACGACAGCGCCTTGTTGCCGCCGCTCTGCATCTGCCGGAAGAAGAAGACCCAGACGGCCGCGAGGATCAGGAAGGGCAGCCAGGTCAGCAGGCTGACCATGTAGGTCGGGTCCTTCGGCTTGCGCGCCTCGATCTGCACGTTGTAGCGGCGCAGATCCTTCACGAGGTCGTCGTAGGTCGGGGCGTACGTCAAAAAGCGCTTCGCCTGGCCGTCGGCCGTCGGCTGGTTGTACTCGCCGACGATCTCGTTCCCGGTGATGGTGACCTTCGAGACCCGTCCGGCCTCGACGTCCTCCATCATCTTGGTGAAGTTCAGCTCGACCTGGTCGGTGCGGCCGGTGACGAGGAAGCGATAGAGCACGAGGACCGCGATGATGATGGCGGTCCAGACGAGAACGTTCTTGATCAGGGTGTTCAGTGGGCTACTCCCCGGGGGCGATCCCGGTATTTTTCGGTAAACAGGGGGTCAATATAGAACGAAAACGTCACCCTTTCAACGCTCCCCCGCCCTTCTCAGGGCCTGCGCGGAGATTATTCGACGTAGGTGAGGTGTGGAAGGTTCCGGTGCTTCCCCTGATAGTCGAGGCCGTACCCCACGACGTGCCGGTCGGGGACCTCGAAGCCGACGAAATCCGGGGTCAGATCGACCTTGCGCCGGTGCGGCTTGTCGAGGAAGGTGCAGATCTTCAACGACTTCGGGGCGTGCAGCTGCAGCTGCTCGCTCAGGTACGCCAGGGTGACTCCTGTGTCGAGGATGTCCTCGACCACGAGCACGTGCGACCCCTCGATGGGGAAGGACGAGGAGAAGGCCACCTCGGTCAGGAATTCGGACTTGCGTGACGTGACGATCTCCAGGAACCCCACCTGCGCCGGGAGCCGGATCTCGCGGGCGAGGTCGGCCATGAAGATGAACGAGCCCTTGAGGATGCCGAGCAGCGAGATCTCCTCGCCGCGATAGAACTCGGTGATCTCGCGGCCCAGGGCGCGGACGCGCTCGGAGATCTGCGCTTCGTTCTTGAGGACCTCGCGGGACACGTTCATCGGGTCTCCTTCGTCAGGACGAGGACTTGGCGCGTGGCCGGGGTGATCTTGAACGAATCGTCGATGCGGTGCCCCACGACCCAGGCGATTCTCTCACCGGTCAGCACCAGCGGGATCCGCCCCCGCTGATTCACCGGCACTTTCCGATCGATGAGGAACTCTTTCAGGCGGCGGCTCCCCGGGGCCCCCTGGGGGTGGAACCGGTCCCCGGGCCGCCTCGGGCGGACCACGAGGGGTCCCTTCACCAGATCCGCATCGAGCAGGGCGATGCTGTCTCCGGCTCTCGGGAGACCTGCGCCGGCTTCGGCCAGTCGCGCCGTCAGGCGGAATCCGGGGAAGTCGATGGTCCCCGGCACCGGGCAGAGCGCCTCCTGGACGGACGCGGGCGCCCTCTTCGGCGGGACCGGGGCGTTCAGGAGCATGTCGAGGAAGCCGTCCAGGGCGAAGATTGAAACCGCCTCGGGAAAGACGTTGAGCCGCAACCCCTTCGGGAGATGCAGGCTGCCGCGGCCGCCCCGGTCGATGACGTCGAGCGCCTGCTCGATGTGGCGCTGATCGATCCCCCGCAGGTGGCCAAGTGTCCGGGCGATGCTCCGTCGCAGGACGCGCCTGCGCAGGACCAGTGGCATGGCGGCCAGGGCCTTCGCGTCGAGGACCACGTTCAACGGCCTGTCGGACAAGGCGACCGAATCGTAAGCGTCGGCCGTGAGTCGCTCGAGCCAGTCCTCCTCGTCGCGCAGCAGGTCGGCCGCGCGGGCCAGGACTTCGCTCGCTTTCGGGTTGAATTGCCTCTGGAGCAGCGGCAGGAGCCGCCGTCTCACCCGGTTGCGTGTCAGGCTCAGGTCGCGGTTGGTGGCGTCCTCGCGCCAGGGAATCCGCCGCCGGCGCAGCCACGCACGCAGGTCGGCGTGCTTCAGGCCGAGGAGGGGCCGGATGAGGGTCCCGTCGATGACCGGATGGATCCCTCCGAGCCCGCGCCGCCCCGAGCCTCGCAGCAGCCGCATCAGGAAGCTCTCGGCCTGGTCGTCGAGCGTGTGACCGAGAGCGATCCGATCGGCCCCGACTGCAGCCGCGGTTGCTTCGAGGAAGGACCTGCGCTGGATGCGGGCGCGTTCCTCGCGCGACGACGACCTGCGCCCGATCGGGGCGGCGGGATCGACCCGTCCGACCGTCACCGGAACGCGGAACCGGGTCGCCAGCCTGCGGACGGCCTCGGCGTCGCGGGCCGCCGCGCGACCGCGCCAGCCGTGGTCGAGGTGCGCCACGTGCAGCGTCAGGTCGAGCTGCGCCGCCGCCGCGGCGAACAGGACCAGGAGCGCCGTCGAGTCGGACCCGCCGGAGACGGCGAGAAGGATGCGCTCCCCCGGCTTCACCATCGAGTGGCGCTGGAGGGCCGCGAGAAACTTTCCCTGGATCATGGTTGGTGGCGGTGCAGGGAATCGAACCCCGGACACCGCGGATATGAGCCGCGTGCTCTAACCAGCTGAGCTACACCGCCAATGGAAGGCGGATTCTAGCAGAAGCGGCGCGCTCCACGCTCCCGGACGACCGGATCGGCCCGGACCCGAAAAACATGTTGACGAGTTTCCCGGGGAGGTGTCTATTGGCGGATACCTCGCCGCCGAACCCGGGATTTTCTGGGTGGAGACCGCCGTCATGCGCCTGACCGACCGGCTCCTCAAGGCGTTGATGTACCGCACCAGCAGCCGCGTGAAGGCGAAGCACCTCTATGCCTTCCTGCGCTACAACAGCCCGACCAAGCTGTGGAACCTGGGGCGCGTCACCGCCGGCACCGCGCTCCGCCGCACCTCCCGCTTCGGCTATCCGTACGTCATCGCCGTCGAGCCGACCAACGTCTGCAACGTCGAGTGCCCCGCCTGCCCGACCGGCCGCGGCGAAGCCAACGGCCGGAAGACGCGCACGATGAACCTCGCCAACTTCCAGAAGGTCATCGACGAGATCGGCCGGTACGTGTACGTCGCCAATCTGCAGAACTGGGGGGAGCCGCTCCTGGCGAAAGACGTGGCCGGGATGATTGCCTACTGCCACGACAAGCGGATCTACACATCGGTGGAGACCAACGGCAACTATCCCGAGGCGCTCAACGAGCGCTTGATCGACGCCCATCTCGATCAGATCACCTTCGCCATGGACGGCTCGACTCAGGAGATCTACGGCGCGTATCGCATCGGCGGCCGCCTCGAACTGCTCCTGAAGAACCTGCGCACCCTGCTGCGCCTCCGGGCCGAACGCGACGTGGCCCATCCCTTCATCGAGATCCAGTTCCTGGTGTTCAAGCACAACCGGGACGATCTGTCGCGCATCCGCGAGATGGCGCAGGAGCTGGGCGTGGACGGCCTGCTGGTGCGCGCCGGCAACGCACCCAACAACCAGGCGATCGTGAAGGAGTTCTACACCTGGCCCACCGGCAAGCGGCGCTTCTGCGACCTGCCGTGGCGGGCGGCCGTCGTCAACAGCGACGGCGGCGTGGTCCCGTGCTGTCGTCACTTCCAGCGCAAGGACGACTACGGCAACATGTTCGAAGAGGCGGGCGGCTTCGAGGCGATCTGGAACGGCCCCGCGTTCGAGAAGTCGCGCGCCGCCATCGCCGCCACGCGCCTCCCGGACCTGCACCCGGTCTGCAGCACCTGCCACGTGTTCCGATCGTCCCACTGACCGCGCCGCCCGGCGCCCCATGGGCGGTCCGTCGCCCCACACAGGATGAGCGGCCGGAGTCCCGGGTCTATAATCCCGCCGCGCCCGCGGTGCGAATGCGCCAGAGGCCCTCGAGGGAGACGAACGTGTCCGTCTGCAAGCAATGCGGCATCAACGACGACGAGGCGTTTCTCGTGAAGTGCCCCATCTGCCACCAGATGGTCTGCGAGGAGGACAAGTACTCCCGCAGCGGCCGCGTCTTCTGCACCGAATACTGCGCCGCCATGTTCTTCCACGGGGACACCGAGGACGGCGCCACCGAGGACGACTGAGCGGCGCCGCGCCGCCGTGGAGAGCAGGACGAGCATGGGATTCCCCGTCATCCGGCCGAGACGCCTGAGGCGCACCGAGGCGCTGCGGGCCTTCGTGCGCGAGGCGAGCCTCACGCCGGGCGACCTCGTCATGCCCCTCTTCGTGCTGCCCGGAAAGAAGGTGCGGCGCGCGATCGGCTCCATGCCGGGCCAGTTCCAGCTGTCGGTGGACGAGGCGGTGCGCGAGGCGAAGGAGGCGGCCGCGGTCGGCGTGCCGGCGGTCATCCTGTTCGGCCTGCCGGAGGCGAAGGACGCGCGCGCCAGCGGCGCCTGGGCGAAGGACGGCATCGTCCAGCAGGCGACTCGCGCCATCAAGGAGGCCCAGCCGAGCCTTCTCGTGCTGACCGACGTCTGCCTGTGCGAGTACACCGACCACGGCCACTGCGGCCTCGTCGAGGGGGATCAGATCGTCAACGATCCGACCCTCGAGGTCCTGGCGCAGACGGCGGTATCGCAGGCCGAGGCGGGGGCCGACGTCGTCGCGCCGTCGGACATGATGGACGGCCGGGTCGCCGCCATCCGCAAGGCGCTCGACGCGGCGGGGAAGGCCGACGTCGCCATCCTCTCTTATGCCGTCAAGTACGCTTCGGCCTTCTACGGGCCGTTCCGCGAGGCGGCGGAGTCGACGCCGAAGTTCGGCGACCGGCGCACGCACCAGATGGATCCCGGCAATGCCCGCGAGGCTCTGCGCGAGGTGTTCCTCGACCTCGGCGAGGGTGCGGACATGGTGCTGGTGAAGCCGGCCCTGCCGTACCTCGACGTGCTGCGCCGCGTGCGCGACGCGGTTCACGTGCCGGTCGGCGCGTACCACGTCTCCGGCGAGTACGCGATGATCGAGGCGGCCGCGAAGAACGGCTGGATCGATCGCGACCGGGTCATCCTCGAGTCGCTGGTCGCCATCCGGCGCGCCGGCGCCGATTTCATCCTGACCTACCACGCCAAGGACGCCGCCCGGCTCCTGGCGCGCGCATGAGTGCGCGCCGCTCCGTGATGCCGTGAACGAGAACTCCACCCGTCTCTTCGAGAAGGCGCGGCAGGTCATCCCCGGCGGCGTCAACTCGCCGGTGCGCGCCTTCCGCGCCGTCGGCGGCACGCCGATCTTCTTCCAGCGTGGCCGCGGGGCGATGTTGTTCGACGTGGACGGCCGTGGCTACATCGACTACGTCTGCTCGTGGGGGCCGCTCATCCTCGGCCACGCCGAGCCCGGGCTGGTGCGGGCGGTGATGGAGGCCGCCTCCGACGGCACGTCGTTCGGCGCTCCGAATCCGCACGAGGTGATGCTGGCGCGGCTCGTGGTCGAGCGCGTCCCCGGTGTCGAGAAGGTGCGGCTGGTCAACTCCGGTACCGAGGCGACCCTCTCCGCCCTGCGGCTGGCGCGCGCCTTCACCGGGCGCGAGTGCATCGTCAAGATGGAAGGCTGCTACCACGGCCATGTCGACGCGCTGCTCGTGAAGGCGGGAAGCGGCGTGGCGACGCTGGGAATCCCCGGCACGCCGGGCGTTCCGGCGCGGGTGGCCGAGCAGACCCTCGTCGTTCCGTACAACGACCTCGACGCGATCGAGCGTCTCGTGCGCGAGCGGGGCCAGGAGATCGCCTGCATCATCGTCGAGCCGGTGGCGGCGAACATGGGCGTCGTGCCGCCCCGCCCGGGGTATCTCGAGGGGCTCAGGGCCATCACCGCGAAGGCCGGCATCCTTCTGATCTTCGACGAGGTGATCACCGGCTTCCGGATGGCGCCGGGCGGAGCGCAGGAGCTCTACCGGATCGAGCCCGACCTGACGACGCTGGGGAAGATCCTCGGCGGCGGCCTGCCCATCGGCGCCTACGGCGGGCGCGAAGAAATCATGGACCGCATCGCGCCGGAGGGTGACGTCTACCAGGCGGGGACGCTCTCGGGAAACCCGGTCGCGACCCGCGCCGGCATCGCGATGCTCGAGATGCTGGCGACCCCGGGGCTCTACGAGCGGATCGAGGAGATGTCGGCGCGTCTCGAGACCGGCCTCCAGGCGGCGATCGAGGAGACCGGCACCGACGCGCGCGTCACCCGGGTCGGTTCGCTGCTGACGCTGTTCTTCGGCGTCGAGGAGGAGCCGGTGCACTGGGGATCGGTCGCGGGCGCCGACACGAAGCGCTACGGCCTCTTCTTCCACAAGATGCTGGAGGCCGGCGTCTACCTGCCGCCGTCACAGTACGAAGCCTGGTTCGTGTCGCTGGCGCACAACGAGGAAGTGATCGACGCCACCATCGAAGCCACGCGCCAGTCCCTCAAGTCCCTGCAGCGCGCCCCCCTCGCCTGACGCGATGCCGCACCGCCTGCCGGGCTAGCCGCCGGGGACGCCGCCGCGCCGCTTCGGGGCCGCGCCGCGATCGAATGACAGGGTCGCCGGGGCGCCGGCGGGAACGTAGACGGTCCAGGACGTGCGCGTCTTGTCCGGGATCCCCTCGCCCAGAACGAAGCGGACGATCTGCGGGGCGGTGGGGTAGTCGTTCGCGTCGGCCTTGAGGCGGTAGACGCCGTACGGCATCTTCGTCAGGTCGGTCACCTCGAACCCGTTCAGGAAGAAGCGCGGCGGGCGCGGGCCGCTCTTGGCGTCGAGGCGCAGCGCGAAGCGGGCCCGATCGACGAGAACGGTGTCCACATCGGTCGCTTCCGGCACGACGAAGGTCCGGTCGATGTCTCCCGCCGGCCGGCCCTGCAGGCGATAGACGCCCGGAGGCAGCGACACGGTGAAGGCCGGCCGCGCCTTCTCCACGGCGGCGCGCAGCTGCGTCGTGCCCTGCAGGAGAAGCCGCTCGTCGAGGCTGCCGGCCGGAGGCGTCGTCGCGGGCGTCAGGCGCACCTGGCCCAGGTCCTCCGCCGTGATGCCGCGGAACTCGAAGGGGACGGGGCGCGCCCGCGACCAGACCGAGCCGAGCGCCGCTTCGAACTCGGACAAGGTCAGGAGGTTGTAGCGCGTCTGCAGCGCCTTGCCGGGCTCGCCGCTCGGAAGCGCGGCCCACTCGGTGCGGAACGAATCGCTCTGCACGAGATCCGAGAGGGCGCGGGCCCGGGCGATCTCCTGTCTGGCGCGGTCGAACTCGAGGCCGTGCGTCTCGAACAGCGCCAGATTCAGGTGCGCCGCGGCCGCCATATCCTGGAGCCTCTGCCGGTCCTGGGGGGCCGCCTGGAAGATGGCGGCGTTGGCGGTGAGGCGATCGATCTCGGCCACGGCGCGGCGCGCGTCTCCGACCGCCGCCTGGATGGTCGCCGGGTCGGGCCGCCGATCGAGGATGGCCACGCTGTCCCGCAGGAGCGCCGCCCAGCGACCCCCGAGCTCGAGAGCCCCCGCGACGGTCTCCTCCGGCGCCGCCGCCCGCGCGACTCCCGCGAGGAGAAAAAGCGCCAGCGCCGAGGCCATCCCGCGGCGCATCAGTGGACACCCAGCGAGGCATTGTCGCTCTGCACGCGGGCGGCGAGGCCTTCCTGGCCGAACTGGCGCAGGACGTTGACGTAGTTCTGGGCGAAGGGCTGCAGCGCCGGGCCCTGCAGGCGCTCCTTCGCCATCCGGTAGGCGCGCTCACCGTGGGTCAGCGCGTCGGTCTCCTTGCCCATCTCGGCGGCGGAGCGCGACAGGTCGAAGAGCGCCGTCTCCATCCCGGCCCATTCGAAGGTGATCGCTTCCATGGCGCGACCGTACGCCTCGTCGAACTTGCCGGACGCGTAGGCGGCGTAGGACAGCACGTGCAGCGCCGTGCCGTACTGGCGGCGGATCTCGGCGTCGCCGGGGTTCAGCTCGTAGGCGCGCCGCCCGAACTCGGCCGCCTGCGTGCGGCGCTGCGGCTGGTCGAGGGTCGAGACGTAGTCGGCCATCTGCCGGAAGATCTCCGCACGGTCGCGGCGCCGCGCGGTCAGCTCGCCCGCTTCGGTGAACGAGGCCAGCGCCTCGTCGGGGGAGGCTTTCGGATCGCGCATCAGGTCGAGCCCGCGCTGCCACAGCGCCGCCGCCTTCATGTTGCCGTCGTCGAAATAGGTCAGGTCGTGGATCTGCCAGAAGCGTGAATCGTAGGCGGTGCCGAAGCCGAGCGGGGCGGTGGTCCGGATGCGCTCGCGGTAGAGGTCGGCGCTCTCGGAGGTGCGGCAATACTCGAGGCAGCGCTCGAGATAGAAGAGGACATGACGCGCGAACTGGTCGTACTCGGGGCTGGTGCGCGGCTTGTCGCGCGCCTCGGTCTCGCGCAAGAGAATCGACTTGAGCAGGTACCAGTGGCCGCGCCCTTCGGCTTCGGCCTCGCGGCGTCCGCCTTCCGACCACAGGACGTGCCAGGCGTTGCCGAGGAGCATGTTCTTGAAGGCGGCGTCGTCCTGCAGCACCCGTAGGCTCTCCTCGAGCGGCTGCACGACGTCGGCCTTGTAGTCGCCCCCGTAATGCCCACCCTCCTTCTGGTGCAGCTCGTAGCGCGAGTGGCCCAGGATGAACTGCAGCGCCGCGACCTCGCGCCCGGTGCGCTGCTCCTCGCCGGCGCGTTCCAGGTAATGCGAGGCGAGTGTCGCCGCCTTCGCGTAGTTCTGGGTGTTGTAGGCGGTGATCGCGTCGTTGCGCAGCGTCGCCAGCTCGTCCGACGCCGTGTCGGCCGCGCGCGCCGGAGCCGGCGCCAGCGACGCGATGCCCGGCGCGAAGAGAGCCAGCGCCAGCATCGCGGTGCGGGACGCATGCCTCATCGCTTCCCTCCGAGGCGCTGCAGCGCGGCGAGGGCGCGGTCGGCCTCGTCGACCTTCGACAGGCTGGCGGAGTTCGCGGCGGAGACGTACAGGGCCACGAGACCGTCGGACGTGGGTGCCAGCACCTGCACGGTGCCGTCGCGGTAGCGGATGGCGATCGACTCGCCGTCCACCTGGATGCTCTCGACCGGATCGCCCGCGGGGCCGGGCCGGCGGCCGCGGAAGCCGACGCCGCGGTAGGCCTCGGCGAGCTGCGGCACCACGAGGGCGTAGCGCGCGCCGTCGCTGGTGCGTGCCCCGAGCCGGCTGGCTTCCATCAACGTCACGCCGTACTTGCGCCCGAGGAACGACGCGAGGCCGGTGCCGGTGAAGGCGCCTTCGGATCCCACCGACGCGCCGCCACCGCCTCCGGGGACACCGCTGCCGCCGCGGCGGATGCCGGCGGTCGGGTCGCCGCCCGGAAGCGGCGCCTGGTCGTTGCCGGCGAGCGTTCCGCCGGGACCGCGCTCGCGATCGCCATGTTTGAGGTACGACAGCTCGGGCTCGGCGCCGGTCCCGACCTGCGGTTTGGCCGGCGCGCCGATCGGCCCGAGCGACGGCGCCGCGGCCACCGCCGGCGCGCTGTCGTGCACGCGCACCTCCGGCGCCGCGTCGGCCACCTTGATCGGGAGCGGATCGGGCTCGAGGCGGGCCGGAAGCGGCTCCGGTCGGGGCGGCGGCGCCACCGGCTGCGCCGGCTCGAAGCGCAGCGGCGGCAGGACGGTCGGGTTCGTCCGCGGCTTCGGGGGCGGCGGAGGCGGCTTCGGCAGCGCCTCCTTCTCGCGCAGCGGCACCAGGCGCGGCGCCGGGGGAGCGGTCGCGAAGAAGCGCACCGCCAGGGGCGGCGCCGGGACCGGCTCGATCTGCGTCAGCGCGACGACCACCAGGCCGGCCACGATCGTCCCGTGCACCGCCATCGACATCGCCACGCCGCGGCGCACGCCGGCGCGCGCCCGGGCCACGTCGGCGAAGGTGCTGTCCACGAGCGCGGTCTCGAGCACCGGCTCGGCGACGTGCGGCGAGGTCGCGCTGCGGTGCTTCACGAAGCGCCTCCCGGTGCGGCCGGCGGCGCCACGGGCGCGGACACGGGTTTCGCCGGCGGCTTGGACGGCGGTTTCGCGGGAGGCGTCGTCTTCTTCGGCGGCTTCGTGCCGGGCTTCGGCGCGGCCGGCTCGGGCGCGGGGGCCGCCGCCGGCTGTGGCGGCATCCGCACGATGCGCGCTTCGAGGACGTCGCCGTCGCGCGCCGGGTTGCGGAAGAAGGGACGGATGGTGAGCAGGTTGCTGCCTTCCGCCAGCCGGTAGCCCTTCACTTCGAACGCGACGCCGGCGGGCGTGTCCTTCGGGGCGGCTCCGCGGTCCACCTCAGGCAGACGGTCGGCGACTTCCGACGCCTGCACCGGCCGCAGCTGCGACTCGCGTCCCGACACCTCGACGCGCAGCACCGGGTCGTCCGCCACCACCAGGCCGCGCACCGTGATCGCGTCGTCGCTGGTGCGATCCGGAAGCGGGTCGAGCGCGATGCGCGGGCGCAGCCGATCCTTCTGCACCAGGACGTTGAGCGCCCGCAGGCCGTCGGGCGACGCGTTGCCTTCGTTCTTGGCCATGCCGAGGTGCAGGAACGCCTCGCGATAGTTCCCCAGCTCGTGGTAGGCGGTGGCCAGGTGCAGGTGCGGCGAGTAGTCCACCAGCCGGTTGGCCACGACGGCGAGGCTCTCGGAGCGATCCTTGGACTGCAGGCCCTTCTGCAGCAGGTCCACGGAGCCGGCCCACTGGCCGGCGTCCTCCATCTGCAGGGCCATCTGGTAATAGAGGAACCAGTCGGGGATCTCGGCGGAGGCGCCGGCCGGCGCCGGGCCGGGCTTGCGGTGCGCGGCCTGGAGGGACGGGCGGAGGATCGGGATCGGCAGCCCGAGACTCGCGGACGCGGTCGCCGCCGGCACGCCGCGCGGCGCGAACTCGATGGCGTTGTCCGGACGCCCTTCGCGGAGCCCCGGATCGCGGGTGAGGGCGCGCGACAGCTCCTGGAGCGACTCGTCGAGATTGCCGGCGCGCGCCAGCACGGCGCCGAGCTGGTAATGCGCCGGGGCGAAATCAGGCTGCAGCTTCAGGGCCTGGCGCAGCGCCTCCTCGGCGGCGGGGAGGTCGCCGCGCTGTCCCGCCGCGAGCCCGACCGCGTAGCGCGCCTCGAGGAGCTTCTTGTCCGCGTCGGCCGCCGCCTTGAGGTCGAGCTCGGCGGCGCGCGGGTCGCCGAAGGCGTAGGTGACGACTCCGAGCGCATAGCGCAGCTCGGGCTGGTTCGGCGCGAGCAGAAGCGCCGTGCGCAGCGACTTCTCGGCGTTGCGGCGGTCGAGACTCCCGAGCGCCGCGAGCGCCATGCCGTAATGCGCCTGGGTGAGGCGCGGGTCGATCTCGGCCGCCTCCCGGAAGCGGGCATCGGCGGCCTTCCAGTTCTCCTCCTCGATCGCCAGGGAACCGGCCTGCAGGAGCTGCCGGGTCGAGCGCTCCTCCGCCGGAAGGGGAGTGGCGGCAAGCAGGAGGAGCAACGCCGCTCCGAAAGCGGCAGCTCCGCGCAGCGTCACAGGCGCTCCAGGCGCGCGAAGCGCGGCAGGAATTTCTTCGAGCCGACGATGGAGAAGGAGACCGTCACCTTCTGCTGGTCGCCGGCCCCCTCGATGCCGATGACGGTGCCGACGCCGTACTCGGCGTGGTGCACCTTGCAGCCGAGCGAGAAGGCGCTCGGCGGCGTCGGCGCCTCGCCGGCATGCGGATCCGGCGTCCAGAAGGCGCCGGAGCGGGGCGCGGCTGGAGCGGGGGAGCGCTCGAAGCGCCGGACGGGGCGTGGCGATCGGGCCCAGCGCTCGACCGCCTCGGCCGTCTGCACGCGCAGGAGCTCCCGGGGGATCTCCTGCAGGAAGCGGGAGGGCTCGGTCGAGCGCTGCTGCCCGAACTGGAAGCGGGTCTCCGCCCGGCTCAGGATCAGCCGCTTGCGCGCCCGGGTCATCCCGACGTACAGGAGGCGCCGCTCCTCTTCGAGGTCGGCCTCGTTCTCGGCGGCGCGCAGGTGCGGGCAGAGCTCCTCTTCGACGCCGACGATGAAGACGGTGTCGAACTCCAGGCCCTTGGCCGAGTGCAGCGTCATCATGCGCACGCCCGACGACCCCTGCGTGTTGTCGGTCTCCGACAACAGCGCGGTGCGATCGAGGAAGGCCGTCAGGCCGCCCTCCATGCCGTCGTAGGCGGCGACCGCGTTGGCCAGCTCCTGCAGGTTCTCGATGCGCGCCTGGGCGTCGCCGGGCGAGGTGGCCGCGAGGTGCTCCTCGAAGCGCACCCGGCTGACGATGCGCGCCACCAGCCGGCTCGGCGGCAGGTCGCGCGCCGCCTCGCGCAGGTCGCGCAGCAGATCGACGAAACCCTGCAGCGCCTTCTGGGCGCGCGTCGTGAGGGTGCGTCCGGAGTCGGCGGGCGCCGCGCGCGGTCCCTCGGCGGCCAGCTTCTCCACCGCTTCGAGCAGCGGCAGGCGATCGCGGCGCGCCGTGTCCTGCACCACTTCGAGGGTCGTCTTGCCGATGTCGCGCGCCGGCACGTTGAGGATGCGCCGCAGCGAGGCGTCGTCCTTCGGGTTGAGCAGCAGGCGCAGGTACGCGAGCAGGTCGCGCACCTCCTTGCGGTCGTAGAAGCGCGTCCCGCCGATCATCACGTAGGGGATGCCGGCGCGGGTCAGCGCTTCTTCCAGCAGCCGCGACTGCGCGTTGGTGCGGTACAGGATGGCCATCGACGCGGGGTCCTGCCCGCCGCGCCGGAAGGAGCGCACCTCCTGCACGATGCGGTCCGCCTCGCCGCGGTCGTCCGCGGCGACCATGAGATCGATGGGATCGCCGGCCGGCGCCTCGCTCCACAGCTCCTTGTCGATGCGCGAGCGGTTGTTCCGCACGAGCGCAGTCGCGGCGGAGAGGATGTTGTTGGTCGAGCGGTAGTTCTGCTCCAGCTTGATGAGGCGCGTGCCGGGGAAATCATCCTCGTACGACAGGATGTTGTTGATGTCGGCGAAGCGGAACTTGTAGATCGACTGGTCGGGATCGCCGACCGCGCAGACGTTGCCGTGCACGGACGCCAGGTGCCGGATGAGGCGGTACTGTGGCGGGTTGGTGTCCTGGTACTCGTCCACGAGCAGGTAGCGCACCCGCGAGGCGACCTCCTGGCGCACGTCCGGGTGCTCGTCGAACAGGCGCAGGACCTGGCCGATGAGGTCGTCGAAATCCATGGCGTTGGCGGCCTTCAGCCGCTCCTGGTAGAGCACGAAGAGCTTCGCCGTCTGCTCGTCGCGCATCCCCAGCGCCTCGGCGCGCAGCGCTTCGGGGTCGAGGCCGCGGTTCTTGGCGTCGCTGATGCGCGAGCGCGCCTGGCGCGGCGGGAAGGTCTCCTCGTCGATCCCCAGCGTCTCGAGGCAGTCCTTCATGAGCGACTGCTGGTCCGCCTCGTCGTAGACGAGGAAATCCGACCCGTAGCCGATGCGCGGCCCGTACCGGCGCAGAAGCCTCAGACAATAAGAGTGGAAGGTGGAGACGAGCGCGCCGCCGTGGTCGGCGCCGACCAGCTCGTCGACGCGCTCCTTCATCTCGCCGGCCGCCTTGTTGGTGAAGGTCACCGCGACGACTTCGTGCGGCGCGGCGAGGCGGTGCGCCAGGATCCAGGCGAGCCGGTGCACGATGACGCGGGTCTTCCCCGATCCGGCGCCGGCCACGATGAGGAGCGGCCCTTCGACGTGCTGGACCGCCTCCCGCTGCTGCGGGTTGAGGCTCGAGAGCAACTCTTCCATGAAGTGGAAAATTATGGCACAGGGACCTCGGTCGCCAGCCCGGCTTTTGGCGGGAAGAGCCCCGGAAATCGTCCTCCCATGAGGTCTGAAAGGTTGACGGAACGCCGGGTTGGAGATAGTTTTCAGGCCCGGACCCCATGACTCGCCGCCGCTTTTCCTGCGTGATTCCGTCGTTCGCGACGACCGGGGCGATCTCCGTCCTCTTCGCCTCGTCCGCGCTCGCTCAGGCGCCCGCGGCGGCCCCGGCGATCCGCGAGCCGGAGCCGGCGATTCGCTGGCAGCACGTCCTCTCGCCCCAGGCGACCATCGAGGTGGACGTGCCGGCCGGGTGGGAGGTGGTCGAGCCTTCCCAGGCGGACGGCCCGACGCGATTCATCCCCGTGGACGGGACACACTGTGACGTCGTGGTGGATTTCGGCTTCGCCTCGGACGCCCAGCCGCCGATCGCCTCGACCGAGGCGCTGCGGGCGCTGGTGGACGCCGAGGCGCGCGACTTCCTCGACCAGGCGGTCGAGTCGCATTACACGCTGCGGGAGCTGCGTGGTCCGGAGACCGCCGGCTACTACTACGCGCTGCGCGACCGGGCCCCGCGCAAGAAGGGGGCCGCCTTCCTGCAGAACGGCGCGCTCCTGGTGCGCACCGCCGTGATCCGCTTCCGCATCGAGACCCCCAAGCCCGATCTCCCCGCCATCCGGCAGGCGCTGAAGATGCTCGCCGGGAGCCGGCTCCTGCTCTCGGCGCCCGCGCCGGACGACTCCGCCTCCACCCCGACGGGTTCGACCGTCACGCGCCGATCGGATGACGGGTCCGGAGGCCGCCGATGAATCTCCCGCACGTCGTACGGTCGCGGATGAGCGCCGCCGCAGCGATCGCGGCGCTCGTCGTGTGGGCCGCGGCCTCTCCGCTTGCCGCGCAGGCGCCGGCCGCCGCGCCGGTCGTCGTCACGGTCGCGCCGGTGACGCTGACCGCGGGAGGCAAGGCGGAGACGAAGGTCACCCTGGAGATTCTCCGCGGGTTCCGGATCATCGCCCCGGGCACGGAAGGGAAGTTCCTGCAGCCGGCCCAGCTCGCCTTCAACGCGGCCGACGGTGTTTTCGTCGAGCCGCCGGCGTGGCCGGCCGGCAAGGAATGGCGCGACCCGGATGGTCCTTCGCTCAAGATCTACGAGGGCAAGGTCGAGTTCAGGATGACGGTGCGCGCCGGCGCGAAGGTCTCGGCTCAGGAGCTGGCGCTCTCGGGACGCCTGCGTTATCAGTCCATCTACTTCGACGACTACCAGAAGCCCGCGACCCTCGTGGTGCGCCTGCCGGTCGCCGTGACCACGTCGCCCGCGGCGGCGCCGAAGGCGAAGCCGCCGGCCGCTACTCGACCGTGACCGACTTGGCCAGGTTGCGCGGCTGATCGACGTCGCAGCCGCGCCGCAGCGCGATGTGGTAGGCGAGGAGCTGCAGCGGGACCGAGGCCAGGATCGGCGTCAGCAGGTCGGAGGTCTTCGGGATCGTGATGGTGCGGGCGCAGCGGCGCCCGGCCTCCTCGTGGCCTTCCTGCGTGACCATGATGATGGCGCCGTCGCGCGCCTGCGCCTCCTCGACGTTCGACATCATCTTCTCGAACAGCGCGTCCCCGAACACCAGCGCCACCACCGGCAGGTTGCGGTCGATGAGGGCGATCGGCCCGTGCTTCATCTCGCCGGCCGGGTACCCCTCGGCGTGGATGTAGGAGATCTCCTTGAGCTTCAGCGCCCCTTCGAGCGCGATCGGATAGTTCACGCCGCGCCCGAGGTAGAGGAAATCCGAGGCGCGGTGGAAATCCTTGGCGATCTCCTCGATCTC